>Ga0180220_1000083_pt1 | contig 181559 bp, 167 predicted proteins | sample eDN5th37CBELigBY_FD_151335 | JGI IMG/M metagenome (GOLD analysis project Ga0180220, IMG submission 151335) | Enriched backyard soil microbial communities from Emeryville, California, USA - eDNA 5th pass 37_C BE-Lig BY (version 2) (version 2) | ecosystem: Environmental > Terrestrial > Soil >... | reverse complement strand
TTGAAGGCCGGCGAGTGGTTCCGGCGGGTGCGTCGCGTCATGATGCTGCTCCTGGGATGGCGATATCATCGCCTCAGTGAGCAGGTATCCACCTATCGTGCTGTTCAAATTTCCGGGGCCAGCTCTGCAGCACGAAAGCATCGTGAAACTCCTCCAGTCAATGAGTTCGATAGTCGACGCTCTTGCACCGCTCCGAAATCGAGCCAGCCTGGCCCACGCAAACGAGGAACTTCTGAGTCGCGATGAAGCCATGCTAGCGATCAACGCGGTGCATACCCTTATCCAGTTCTTAGACGCAAAGTTGATGGCTAACCTTCCAGCTGCGCAAGCGCCGGCTACCGATTCATAAACGAGACCCCGGCTCCCCTTGCTTCGATTCGGGAGCGAGTGCGCCTCTACAATCACGAGCAGGCCTATGGCACACGCCACTACCTACCCGATAGTGGCGTGTGCCCCGTGCGCCTTTGAAATCAAATAGTTACGATCCCTGTCTCACCCGCTTCAAATCCGACTTTACTTAAACTTTTCCTTGTGAATCAAAAAGATACGAACGCCCATTCTCCCCTGATGAAGCAATACTTCGCCGCCAAGGCGGAGTACCCGGACACGCTCGTGTTCTTCCGCATGGGCGACTTCTACGAGCTGTTCTACGATGACGCGCGCAAGGCGGCGCGGTTGCTCGACATCACGCTGACCCAGCGCGGCGCGTCCGCGGGAGCGCCGATCCCGATGGCGGGCGTGCCGTACCACGCCGTCGAGGGCTACCTCGCGCGGCTGGTCAGGCTCGGCGAGTCGGTCGCGATCTGCGAGCAGATCGGCGACCCGGCGGCGAGCAAGGGGCTGGTCGAGCGCAAGGTCGTGCGCGTGGTCACGCCGGGTACCGTTACCGACGCCGCCCTGCTCGAGGAACGCCGCGACAACCTGCTGCTCGCGATCGCCGCCGGCACCGGCGGCTACGGCCTCGCCTGGATCGACCTCGGCGCCGGCCGCTGCCTGCTGAGCGAGGTCGGCAACGCCGAAGCGCTCGCGGCCGAGCTGGCGCGCCTCACGCCGGCGGAAACGCTGGTCAGCGAGGACGTGGCCTGGCCGGCCTCCGTGACCGCATTGCCGGGCCTGCGTCGGCGCGCGCCCTGGCATTTCGACGGCGACACCGCGCGGCGTGAGCTCGCGCGGCTGTTCCGCACGCGCGACCTGTCCGGCTTCGGCGTCGACGACCTGCCGCTCGCGATCGCGGCGGCCGGGGCGCTGCTCGGCTACGTCGAGGAGACGCAGAAATCGGCGTTGCCGCACCTCGCCGGACTCGCGGTCGAGAACCCCGCCGAAACGGTCGCGCTCGACGCGGCCACCCGGCGCAACCTCGAACTCGACGTGCACGCGAGCGGCAACCGCGACTACACCCTGCTCGGCGTGCTCGACCGCACGATCACGCCCATGGGTGCGCGCCTGCTGCGGCGCTGGCTGCATCGCCCGCTGCGCGACCGCGACGTGCTGCGGCACCGCCAGCAGGCGATCGAGACCCTGGTCGACCAGCACCGGCACGAGCACCTGCGCGAAGTGCTGCGCGGGATCGGCGACCTCGAGCGCATCCTCGCCCGCGTCGCGCTGCGCTCGGCGCGACCACGCGACCTGTCCACGCTGCGCGACGGCCTCGCGCTGGCGCCGCGCCTGCGCGAGGCGCTCGAAGGCGTCGACAGCCCGCTGCTGCACGACCTGCTCGACCGCCTCGGCGAGCATGCCGACACCGCGGCTCATCTGGCGCAGGCGATCGTGGACGCGCCGCCCGCGATCGCGCGCGACGGCGGCGTGATCCGCGCCGGCTTCGATGCCGAACTCGATGAGCTGCGCCGGCTGTCGACCCATGCGGACCAGTTCCTGGTCGAGCTCGAGGAACGCGAGCGCGCGCAGACCGGCATCGCGACGCTCAAGGTCGGCTACAACAGCGTGCATGGGTACTACATCGAGATCAGCAAGGCGCAGTCGGACAAGGCACCCGCGCGCTACACGCGGAGGCAGACGCTGAAGGGCGCCGAACGCTACATCACCGAGGAACTCAAGGCGTTCGAGGACAAGGTGCTGAGCGCACGCGAACGTTCGCTGATGCGCGAACGCGCGCTCTACGACGGCGTGCTCGACCACCTCGCCGCGCGTCTCGGGCCGCTGCAGATGGCCGCCGCCGCGATCGCCGAGGTCGACGCGCTGGCGAACCTCGCGCAGCGCGCGGACGAGCTCCGCTGGAGCCGGCCCGACCTCGTCGACGCGCCGGGCATCCACATCGTGCGCGGGCGCCACCCGGTGGTGGAACAGGTGCGCGGCGAGCCGTTCGAGCCGAACGACCTCGACCTGCGCGACGGGCGCCGCATGCTCGTCATCACCGGCCCGAACATGGGTGGCAAGTCGACCTACATGCGCCAGTCCGCGCTGATCGTGCTGCTCGCGCACGTCGGCAGCTTCGTGCCGGCCGACGCCGCGACGATCGGCCCGATGGACCGCATCTTCACCCGCATCGGCGCCGGCGACGACCTCGCGCGCGGGCAGTCGACCTTCATGGTCGAGATGAGCGAAACCGCGAACATCCTGCACAACGCGACGTCATCGAGCCTGGTACTGATGGACGAGATCGGGCGTGGCACGTCCACCTACGACGGGCTGTCGCTGGCGCGTGCATGCGCCGTGCATCTCGCGACCGCGAACCGTGCCTATGCGCTGTTCGCGACCCACTACTTCGAACTGACCGCGCTCGCCGACGAATACGACGACATCGCGAACGTGCACCTCGACGCAGTCGAGTACGGCGACCAGCTCGTCTTCATGCACGCGGTCAAGGAAGGGCCGGCGAACCGCAGCTTCGGGCTGCAGGTCGCGGCGCTCGCCGGCCTGCCCAAGAGCGTGGTCGCCGACGCGCGCCGCACCCTGGCCGAGCTCGAGCGCGGTGGCGCGGCCGGCGCGGCCGCGCCGGCGCGCGACGCGGCTTCCTCGCCGCAGCTCGGCCTGTTCAGCGAGGCGCCTGCGCGCTCGAAGCTCGACGATGCCGTGCGCGACATCGACCCCGATGCGCTGTCGCCGCGCGAGGCACTCGAAGCGCTCTACCGTTTGAAAGCCCTGTGCAGCTGAGCGGCGCGTCGGCAGCCACCGGCGCCGCCAGCGAGCCGCCCACCCGGCACGTCGCGCACGTCGACGGCCTGCGCGCGGTCGCGGTGCTGTCGGTCATCGCGTACCACCTGCGCGATGCCTGGCTCCCCGGCGGCTTCGTCGGCGTGGACGTGTTCTTCGTCATCTCCGGTTTCGTCGTCAGCCGCTCCGTGGCGGGCTGGCACGGCGGCGGCGTTGGCCGCTTCCTCGCGTACTTCTATGCGCGGCGCATCCAGCGCATCGTTCCGGCGCTGCTCGCCTGCCTGCTCGGCACGATGCTGCTGACGGCCCTGTTCGTGCCGGTCGCGTGGCTCGGCATCGCCCTCGAGCGAACCGCGTCGTATGCGTTCTTCGGCCTCAGCAACTTCTTCCTCGCCAGCCATCGCGAAAGCTATTTCTCGCCGACGCTCGACTACAACCCGTACATGCACACGTGGTCGCTCGGCGTCGAGGAGCAGTTCTACCTGCTCTTCCCGTTGCTCTTCTACGCGTGGACGCGGGGCCGCAGCGGTCGCCGCTTCGCTTCCGCGGCGACGATCGTCGCGCTCGTCGCATCGTATGCCTGGGCGACCTCGCTCGCGGCGCGCGACGCGACTTCGGCGTTCTACCTGATCGGTTCGCGACTGTGGGAGCTCGCGGCCGGCGTGCTGCTGTTCCAGCGATCGCCCGCCGTCGCGCGCTGGCCCGCCCGCCTGCGTTCGGCCCTCGCCTGGTGCGGCGCGCTGCTGCTCGCGTTCGCCCTCGCCACGTCCGAACCCGCGCGCTTTCCCGCCCCCCACCCGCTCCTCGCCGTGGTGGCGACGATCGCACTCCTCGCCGGCCTGCACGCGAACGGCCGCGCGCTGCTCGCACGCGCGCTCGGCGCCGCGCCGATGGCGTGGATCGGCCGCGCGTCGTACTCGCTCTACCTGTGGCACTGGCCGGTGTTCGTCCTGCTGCGCTGGACCGTCGGCCTCGAAACGCCGCTCCAGCTCGCGCTCGGGCTGGCGGCGACCTTCGGATTGGCCTGGGTCTCGATGCGCTACATCGAACAGCCGTTCCGCTACGCGGGGTGGCTGCAGCGCTGGCCGCGCATCGCGGTCGTCGCGGCGGGCATCGCACTGGTCTGCGCGAGCTGGGCGCTCGGCAACCTCATCGCGAGCGCCCGGCCGCAGCTTTCGCTCAGCACGGTCACGCGCAACCTCGCCGACTGGCACCCGAACCCGGATGCCACGCTGCCCGGGCAGCCCGGCTGCCGCCTCGCCATCAGCCATGCGCAAACGGGCACCGCGAAGCGTGTCGGCATCACGACGTTCTCGCGTGCCGGTTGCGCGGCGGGCGAGCCGTCGGCGCCACGCATCGTCGTGATGGGCGACTCGCACGCGACCGCGCTGCGGAAGATGCTGTCGAGGTACACACTGGCGACCGGCGCCGAGGTGGTCTTCTACCAGAACGACCACTGCACCTTCGCGAGCCTGCAGCCGGAACGCGAGGGTGGGCTCTGTCCGGACGGCAACCGTGCCGCGCTCGCGCACCTGCTGGCGCACGCACGCGAGGGCGACGTGCTCCTGCTTGCGGCACTCAGGCTCGCGCGCTGGACCGACCAGTTCGCGTTACGCGACGAGGTCCGGGCGTGGAGGTCGATGACGAGTACCGCCGCGCTCGCGGCGAGGCAACGCGCGGCCGACGCGCTGGCCGGCGCGCTCGCGCCCGTCGCCGCGAAGCGGATCCGCATCGCCCTGCTCGCTCCCACGCCGATCCTGTCCGCGACGCCATACCGTTGCGCCGACTGGTTCAACGCCGGCAATCCGATCTGCGCCCGAGGCCTGGAGGTGCCGCGAGAAGCGTTGCTGCGATACCGCGCGCAGGTCATGGACGGCTTCGCCACGGTCCTCGCGCGCGTCGACACCGCGGCGGTCTGGGACCCGTTCTTCCTTCTCTGCCCGGCATCGACCTGCGGCGCGTTCCTCGACGGGCGCCCGCTGCTCGCCGACGGCGACCACCTCAGCGGCCATGCGAATGTCCTGTTGCTGCCGTCATTCCTCGACTTCGTCGCCACGCTGCCTCCGCCACCACCCCCGCCGGGCGACGTCATCTGGCGCGAGGACGGCTGAGCGCGGCTCCCATCCGCGACCGCGGCGCTCCTGCGCGAGGCGCCGAGTGCGTCGACATCATCCATGGGGCCGGCGCAGCCGTGACCGGCGTAGCCGTGCATTGCGCTCGCGTTCCGCCCCGTGTGCGATCATGGAGCGATGAGACAGGAATCCGCATCCGGGGAGGCGCGGCCCGGCGTGCGCCTGGACGTCTGGCTGTGGGCGGCACGGTTCTTCCGCACGCGTTCGCTGGCCAAGCAGGCGATCGAGGGCGGCAAGGTCGAGTGCGCGCAGGGTGGCGCGCGGCCGGCGCGTGCGGTGCATGTCGGCGACCGCCTGCGCATCGCGCGTGGCGAAGAGCGGCTCGAAGTCGATGTCGTCGATCTCGCGGAATCGCGCGGCCCGGCCAGCGTCGCGCAGCAGCTCTATCGCGAGACGGCCGAAAGCCGTGTCGCGCGCGAAACGCTCGCCGAGCAGCGCAGGCTGACCGGCGCAGGCTATTCCAAGCCGCCGACCAAGCCGGACAAGCGCGCGCGGCGACTGATCCGCGCACTCGGCGACATCGAGATGATCTGAGGCCTTGGAGCCGCAGGCGCGAACTCGAGGCGCCCTGTCGCTCCACGTCGCTCCGTCCCCCTCACCCTGCCCTCTCCCGCAAGCGGGAGAGCGGAAATCCGCCAGCACGCGGCACGTCGACCGGTGCAGGGTACAGGCGACCGCCCCGGCAGCGCCGCCGCGGCTCATCGCTCGACACGGGAGACGCTCGCATCGGCGGCGCTCGTCGCCGACTCATCGGTATCGACGCCACGCACGCGCAGGCGCGCCGCGAGTTCACGACTGCGCGGCGCGGCGAGGCCGCCGTACTTCGCGTCGACTTCGGCGAGCGCGCGGGCGGCCGCCGCGTCGTGGCCCGCGTCGACCTGCGTGGCGACCTGTTCGAGCGCGTCGTGCAACGCGGCGTCGCGCGCGAGCCGGCAGGTCGTGCCATCGCGGCGCTCGGCGCGCGGCGCATCGAGTTCGCGCAACGCGCGCGCGAACGTGCGCGCGTCGGCGGGTTCATGGGTCCCGCCTCGGATCGGCAGCTCGACCAGCTGCTCGACGCAGAGCGTCCGCGCGGAAGCGAGGCTGTGCCGATCCGCGCCCGCCGCCGCGAGATCGCGCGTGCCGCTGGCGTAGACCAGTCGCGTACCGCGCGAGAAGCGCTCGAACAGTTCCGCCGACGGCAGCGGCACCGCCGGCGAACCCAGCGGATCGCTGCCCGCGTTGAGCAGCGCGCCGCGGAAGATGTCGGGGAAACCGAGCGCGACGCGCAGCGCGACCCGAGCACCACCGGAGAAGCCGCCGACGTAGACGCGCCGAGGATCGATGCGATGCGCGCGTGCGACGTTCTCATAGGCGGCCAGCGCGAGCGGCACGCGACGCCCGAGCACGTTCTGCGCGTTGCCGGCGCGTGCGGCGGTGACGGCGATCATGCCTGCGCGCTCGAGTACCGGCAGCCAGCCGCGAGGCAGTGCCTGCCCTTCCCACGGCGGCACGAACACGAGCAGGCCGTATCCTGCCGCGGGTTCGGGGCCGGACGGCACGTACACGGCAAAGCGTTCCTGCGCGAGATCGAGCACGGGATCGTCGGCCGACCCGCCCGCCTCGCGCAGGCGGCGCGCGGCCGCGTCGGCGAGCAGTGGCGTCAGCAACCGTTCGCCGAGCACGCCATTGCGGGCGAGGCGCGAGCCGTGCTCGAACACGACATCGCGACGCAGGCCTTCCGGCGCGGCGCCGTGGACTGCCGAGGCGGGCACGAGCAGGCAGGCACAGGTCACGATGGAGGCGCACCACGCGCCGCGTACGCCCGGCCGCGCGCCGGTGCGGCGCCGCGCCGCCTTCCTCACGTTCGCTCGCACGCCTGCCGCCCTCCGGTTACCTCGAGCACGAGGAAAGCGCATGGTCGCGAAAACTCCGTGCCCCGCGAACGGCGCCCCGCTCGTCCCGGCCCGCGCAGCACGCGCCTTGCCGCATCCGCCCGCGGCGTGGCGGCGTCGTGCGCTGCCGATCGGGAAGGCGACGCGGGTTTCGTGTATGATGGCGCGGTCTGTAGCGCCGCCTCGCGGTTTTCCCTTTGGAACGCAGACCTCCGCCACTGCGTGGCGGGCGCGTTCCGCACCCGATCGGCTATCGTCGCCGCATTCCGGAATCGCCGACCAACGGGTCGCCGATCCGCCTTTTTCCCTGCCTTCAGCGCGGTTCCTGGGAACGCTGGACGGCACGCGATGCGCCCCGTGGGCTGCATCGCCGGCGCTCCGCGCCGTCATCCAAACTGGAGTCACCATGTCGTTCGAATCACTCGGCCTCGCGCCGGCACTGCTGCGCGCGCTCGCCGAACAGGGTTACAGCGCGCCCACCCCGATCCAGGCCGCGGCCATCCCGCCCGCGCTCGAAGGCCACGACCTGCTCGCCGGCGCACAGACCGGCACCGGCAAGACGGCCGCGTTCTCGCTGCCACTGCTCGACCGCCTGTACGTCGCCGATCGTCGCGCGGCGCGACCGAAGGCACCGCGCGCGCTGGTACTGACGCCGACGCGCGAACTCGCCGCGCAGGTGCACGACAGCCTGCGCGCCTACGGCAAGCACCTCGGCGTACGCGCGACGACGATCTTCGGCGGCGTCGGCATGCAGCCGCAGGTCGAGGCGCTGCGTCGCGGCGTCGAGATCCTCGTCGCGACGCCGGGCCGCCTGCTGGACCATATCCAGCAGCGCAGCGTCGACCTGTCCCAGGTCGAGGTGCTGATCCTCGACGAGGCCGACCGCATGCTCGACATGGGCTTCCTGCCGTCGATCAAGCGCATCCTCGGCCAGCTGCCCAAGGAACACCGCATCACCTGGCTGTTCTCGGCGACCTTCGCGCCCGAGATCAAGGCGCTGGCGGCGGACTTCATGCGCACGCCGGTCGAGATCCAGGTCGCCAAGCCCAACAGCGTGGCCGCGACCGTGACGCACCGCGTGCACCCGGTCGACGCGGCGCGCAAGCGCGACCTGCTGCTGCACCTGCTGCGCAACGATGCGCGACAGACGCTGGTGTTCGCGCGCACCAAGCACGGCGCGGACAAGCTGGCCGTCATGCTCGACAAGGCCGGCCTGAGTTCGGCCGCGATCCACGGCAACAAGAGCCAGAACCAGCGCACGCGCGCGCTCAAGGACTTCAAGGGCGGCAAGGTCGGCGTACTCGTCGCCACCGACATCGCGGCGCGCGGCCTCGACATCGACCAGTTGCCGATGGTCGTCAACTTCGACCTGCCGATGGTCGCCGAGGACTATGTGCACCGCATCGGCCGTACCGGCCGCGCCGGCAGCGAAGGCCTCGCGGTATCGCTCGTCTCGCACGAGGAAGACGGCCTGCTGCGCGACATCCGCCGCCTGCTCAAGCAGGACATCGCGGTCGAACCGGTGACGGGTTTCGAACCGTCGACGCCGTTGCGCGTCGACGACCGCGCCAACTCGCGTCCGACCCAGGGCAAGCCGCAGCGCCCGCCGCAGCGCCATGCGCGTCGACCGCACGCCGGCTCCGGCAACGCGAACCCCGCCTCGCGCAGCCGCAAGCCGCAGCGCGGCGGTGGTGGCAGCCGCCGCGACTCGCGCCCGGCCTGACCCTCGCGCCAGCCACCCTGCGGGTCGAATGACCCGCAGGGCGGAACGCAGCGTCGGCCGTGAGGCAGCGGCAGGCCGGAACGCAGCGTGCCGGCAAGGCGCAGCCGCGCAGCGGTGCCACCGAGCCTCCGACGGTCCGCAGCGCCACCACTCCGCGCCGCCGTCCGAGCGCCCGCAGTAGTGTGTCTGCTCTAGCCGGAGCCGAAATCATCGCGCCGCACGCGGCGATCGCCGCATTCCAGGAGTACGGAGCATGGCCAAGCCCAAACTGAAGTCGCGCGCCAAGGCGGCGGCGGCGGCGAACGACGTTCGCGGCATCAGCAAGACCGTGATGGATTCGGCGCAACAGATCTGGCTGGCCGGCCTCGGCGCATTCGCCAAGGCGCAGGCCGAAGGCGGCAAGCTGTTCGAGGCGCTGGTCCAGGAAGGCACCAGGCTCGATGCGAAGACGCGCAAGTTCACCGAAGCCAAGGTCAACGAGGCGCGCGGCAACGTCGAGAGCACGCTGGGCCAGGTTCGCGAACGCTCGCAGGAAACCTGGGACAAGCTCGAGAAGGTGTTCGAGGACCGCGTCTCGCGTGCGCTGGCTCGCCTGGGCATTCCGGACCAGGCCGACCTCGCGCGCCTCGAGGCGCGCGTGGACGCGCTGTCGCGCGAACGGAAGAAAGGCGGAAAGCCCGCCGCGACGAAGCGCCCGGCCACGCGCGCGAAGTAAGGCGCGCGCACCGTCCGGGGGTGCGGACGAAGGGCGGGCCACGGCCCGCCCTTCTTCATTCCACGTCGCCGGCAGCCGCGGCGCGCCCACCCCGATCCGCTACCAGTGAACTCCGCGCATCAGCGCGGCGAACGCGATCTGCTCGCTGGTCGGCTGCTCCGCCTCGCCGCGACCCTTCATGCCCTTGGCCGCCTGCGAATCCGGGAACAGGCGGAAGGCCGTGTTCATGACGATCTCGTAGACGCGCGGCGCCAGCGCATAGAACACCTGCGCGAAGGTGCCGAGGCGCGTGGCGATGCGCACCGGGCGCTCGATGATCGCCTCGACCACGATGTCGGCCGCCTCCTCCGGGGTCAGCGTCGGCACCGACTCGTACATCTTCGTCGGCGCGATCATCGGCGTCTTCACCAGCGGCATGTTGATCGTCGTGAAGTTGACGCCGTCGTCCGAATACTCCGCCTGCGCGCAGCGCGAGAACGCGTCGAGCGCGGCCTTGGAGGCGACGTAGGCCGAGAACCGCGGCGAATTCGTCAGCACCCCGATCGACGAGATGTTGATGATGTGGCCGCGGTGGCGCTCGGCCATCGAAGGCAGCACGCCCATGATCAGGCGCAGCGCACCGAAGTAGTTCAGCTGCATCGTGCGCTCGAAGTCGTGGAAGCGGTCGTAGCTCGCGCTGATCGCACGACGGATCGAACGGCCGGCGTTGTTCACCAGGATGTCGATCGCACCGTGCTCCTTCAGCACCTGCGCGACGAATGCGTCGCAGGCGGACAGGTCGGCGAGGTCGACGCGGTAGGCGTGGCAGAGGCCGCCGGCGGCCTCGATCTCCTGCCTGGTCTGCTCGAGCTCGTCGGCACCGCGGGCGCAGATGACCGTGCGCGCGCCGGCCGCGGCGACCTTCAGCGCGACCGCCTTGCCGATGCCGGACGAGCCGCCGGTGATCACGACGACGCGGCCCTTGACCTTGCCGCCGAGCGAGTGGTCGACGAACAGCTCCGGGTCGAGGTGGCGCTCCCAGTAGTCCCACAGGCGCCACGCGTAGTCCTCGAGCTTCGGCAGCGCGATGCGGCTGCCCCTGAGCGCGCGTTCGGTCTCGCGGCAGTCGAAGCGGGTCGGGTAGTTGATGAACTTCATGACCGCCGGCGGGATGCCGAGGTCGCGCAGCAGCACGTTCACGACGCGCCTGACCGGCGGCAGGCTGGCGATCGCGGCGCGGATGCTGCCCGGGATGAAGCCGAACATGCGCGCGTCGAGGCGCATCGTCATCTGCGGCGCGTGGCCGGCGCGCGCGAACAGGTTCAGCACTTCGCCGATCCGGCGCGGCGCGGGGTCGGTCAGGTGGAAGGTGTGGCCGTCGAGCCCGTTCTTGTGCGCGATGTGGTCCATCGCCGCGGCGACCCAATCGACCGGCACCAGGTTGATGCGGCCGCCCTCGAGCCCGATCGTCGGCATCCACGGCGGCAGCGCCTGGCGCATTTTCTTGATCAGCCGGAAGAAGTAGTACGGGCCGTCGATGCGGTCGATCGCGCCGCTGCGCGAGTCGCCGATCACGACGCCGGGCCGGTAGATTCGGTACGGCCGCCGGTACTGCTTGCGCACGAGGCCTTCGGAATCGTGCTTGGTGCGGAAGTACGGGTGGTCGAGTTCCTCCGCCTCGTCGAACATGTCTTCGCGGAACACGCCGGGATAAAGGCCCGCGGCGGCGATCGAACTGGTGTGGTGGAAGCAGCCGGCGCGGATCGCCTCGGCGAACTCGAGCGCGTGCCGCGTGCCTTCGACGTTGGCGAGGACCTGGCTCTCGGCGTCGGCGCCGAGGTCGTACAGCGCGGCGAGATGGAAGAAGTGCTTCACCTTGCCCGCGAGCGCCTGCCGCGTCGCCGGCGCGACGCCGAGCTTCGGCCTGGAGAGATCGCCGACGACCGCGACGAGCCGGCCTTCGCCGGCGCCGAGTTCCTGCGCGATCGCCTTGAACTTCGCCAGCGACTCCTTGCGCACCAGGCAGTGGATCGTGCCCTCGCGTTGCAACAGCCGCTCGAGCAGGTGGCGCCCGATGAAACCCGTCGCGCCGGTCACGAAATACGTCATTGCATCGGCTCCCCGCAAACCTCCGGTGCCGCGAGCATAGCTTCGCGCCCAGCGCTTGGCATGCGGCGGCGCAGCCTTGCGCATCGATGCGCGACGAGCGCATTGACCGCATGCACGGCGCCTGTTGTAAGCTGGCGGTCCAGCCTGTGCTGCAGCGATCCGGTAAGACCATGGCCGCCGATCTGAAAGCCCGCTTCGAGCAAGCCGCGGAAGACGTCAAGAAGCTTCCCGAACGCCCGGACAACGACACGCTGCTCAAGCTCTACGCGCTGTACAAGCAAGGCTCCGAAGGCGACGTCAGCGGCCCCAAGCCGGGCTTCTTCGATTTCGTCGGCACCGCGAAGTACGAGGCCTGGGCCAAGCTCAAGGGCACGCGGCAGGACGAAGCGCAGCAGAAGTACATCGACCTGGTGAAGAAGCTCGGCGGCTGAAGGCGCCGCGCGCAGCGCCGTCCGCACGCGCCGCCGCGCCGCCGGCGCGCACGCGCCTCCCGCACACGACCGCATGGCCCGCCAGACCCGCGAGCGCATCCTCGAAGCCAGCCTCGCGATGTTCAACGCGCAGGGCGAGCCGAACGTCACGACCAACCACATCGCGGACGAACTCGGCATCAGCCCGGGCAACCTCTACTACCACTTCCGCAGCAAGCACGACATCGTCGAGCACCTGTTCGCGCGCTACGAGGCGGCGATCGGCGACGCCCTGCTGCTGCCGGACGGGCGCCAACCCGGCCTCGAGGACATCTGGCTGCAGCTGCACCTCGTTTTCGAGGCGCTGTGGCGCTACCGGTTCCTGTACCGCGACCTCGTCGACATCCTCGAGCGCAATCGCAAGCTGAAGCGGCGCTTCGCGCGGATCATGAACCGGGCCGCGGCGAGCGCGACCGAGCTGCTGCGCGGCCTCGCCGCCGCCGGGGTACTGCGCGCGAGCGCGGATGAGATCCGCGCGCTGGCCGAGAACGTGCTGCTGGTGGCAACCTTCTGGATGAGCTTCGACGCCGTCCGCGGCGGCAAGGCGAACGCCGGTGAGGCCGACCTCAACCGCGGCATCCATCGCGTGATGATGCTGATCGCGCCGTTCCTGCGCGACGCCGAGCGCTACCACCTGAACACCCTCGCCGCGACGTACGTGCGCTGACGCGCGGCGCCGCCAGCCGGGAGCACCTGCGGCTTTCCGTCGCGATCGGGGTGCTGCCATCCCGCGCGCGAATTTGGCATCGTCGCCTCCCCCCAACCGCCGGGACCCTCGATGCACCGGTTGCTCCGCCGGCTCGCCGCGCTCGCCTGCGCCGTGCCGCTGCTCTCCCACGCGGCGTTCCAGCCGCCGCGGCATGCCACGATCGCGTCCGCCGCACTCGGCGCCGAACGCGAGGTCGACGTCTGGCTCCCGGCGGACGACGCGAACGGCGCGCGCCACGACACGATCTACGTGCTCGACGGCGACTGGAACGCGGCGCAGGTGGTTCGCACGATCGAGTTCGTGCAGGCGGTCGGCCTGATGCCGGCGGTCGTCGTGGTCGGCGTGCGCAACCGCGTCGAAGGCGGCGCCAACCGCCGCGACCAGGACTTCACCCCGACCACGGTCGCGACGCAGCCTGGCTCCGGTGGCGCGGACCGCTTCCTCGCGTTCCTGCGCGACGAACTCGTCCCCTACGTCGACTCACGCTATCCGACCAACGGCCACCGCCTCGCCCACGGCCATTCCTACGGCGGCCTGTTCCTCGCCCACGTGCTCGGGCGCGAACCGACGCTGTTCGACGACTACGCCCTGCTCGATCCGGCCGCCTGGTGGGATCGCGGCGTCGTGGTCGAACCGCTGGCACGGGCGCTGAAGCGGATCGATCCGCACGGCCGCACGCTGTACATCGCCGGTCGCGAGGGCGACGCCTGGGAAACGATGGGGTTGCACCGGCTCGAAGCCACCCTGCACCGCGATGCACCGCCCGGGCTGCACTGGGCGATGCGTGCGTACGCCGACGAAACGCACGACTCGCTGAAATTCAAGGCGACCTACGACGCGCTGCGCTTCGCCTATCAGGGCTACGACCCGCATCGCGTGGACCTCATCCCCGACAGCGGCATCGTCGTCGCGGGCCGGCCGGTCCGGCTCGGCAGCACCGACGAACGCTTCCCGCTGCGCTGGACGATGGACGGTTCGACGCCCGGCCCGACCTCGCCGCTGGCCGACTCGCGCCCGATCGAGGAGCCGTGGCGGCTGCGCGTGCGGCTGGTGTCGAACAGCGGCCGCTTCGATCGCGAGCTGCCGCTCGACCTCGTCGCCGGCGACGCCTTCCCGCCCCTGCCCTCGCCGTCGCCGCGGGCGACGGACGGTTGGCGCCACGCCAGCGTCGGCGCGTGGCCGCTTCCGCCGCGCACGCCGCCGACGCGGCGCGTGCGTGGAGAGCTGCTCACGCTCGACGCGTCGGCCACGTACGGCGTCGTGCTGCGCCGTTTCCGCGTCGAGCAGGACGGCTACCACGTGATCGCGCTCGCCTCGCCCGGCCGCCTCCGGCTGTGGATCGACGGCAGGCCGGTGCTCGACAACGACGGCGCCGATGGTCGCAGCCAGCGTACCTACCTCGCGCCGCTCGACGCCGGCCTGCACGAACTGCGCGTCGACTTCGAGCGCCCGCGCGACGGCGTCGTCGCGATCACGCTGTTGCCGTACGGGGACGGCTCGGGACGCTGGTGGGACGCGCCGAGCGCGCACCTGGAAATCCGCTGACGCGCGCGGCGCGGTGCGGACGCGGGCGATCGTGCCCGCCGCTTCACGACGGACGCGTCAGCGCCCGGGGCGGATCTGGTTGCGCTCCTGCTGGCGATCCCACGCGCGCAGCTCGTCGCGGATGTGCGCGATGCGCTGGCGGCCGAGCGCGTTGCGCCCCTCGTCGAGCACCTGCGCATCGAGCAGTTCGGCGAGCCGTTGCGCGGTCGGCAGCATCATTTCCCACGCATCGAGCGCCGGCAGTGGCCCCGGCAGGGTCATGAACAGCGTGACGCCGGGGGTGCGCACGCCGTCGAGCTGGGCCATGTCGAAGTGGCCCGGCTTGACCATGTTCGCCATCGAGAACACCGGGCCGTCCGCCTTCTTGCCGAGCACGAGGCGGTGGAAGATGCCACGGTCGCCGAACTCGAGCCCGGCCTTCTCGGCCGCGACGACGACGTCCGGGCCCGACAGCTGCTCGCCGGTGCGTGCGGCGACGTAGAGCGTGACGATGCGTTCGATCGGCACGTCCGGGCGCACGCCGACCGGTGCACGGCCGCGGCGCGACGACGGCTCGGACTCGCGACCGGCCGCGTCGGGGAACGCATCGGCGAGCGACAGCGAACCCTGCGCCGGTTCGGCCAGCGGATCGGCGCCGAGCGTCGGCTCGATCCGTTCGCCCTCGGCACCGGCGCGACGCGCCCCCGCCCGGCGCTCGCCCTGCTCCGGCTTGCGCGGCTGGCCGAACAGGTAGATCAGCGCGAGCACGATCGCGCCGACGACGATGAGCGGAATGCCGACTGCCGGGTTCCAATCCATTTCGTGGCCCTTCTGCAACGTTCGGGGAACGGCCGCCCGGCGCGCCGCTGGCTGGCGCGCCGCCGCGCGCGGCGTCAGGCCGCGCCGGCGAGTTTAGCCGCTTCGGCGAGGTCGACCTGCACCAGGCGCGACACGCCCGGCTCGCGCATGGTAACGCCGCACAGCTGCCTGGCCGCTTCCATCGTCGCCTTGTTGTGCGTGACGAAGATGAACTGCACCTGCTCGCTCATCTCGGCGACCAGCGACGAGAAGCGGCCGACGTTCGCCTCGTCGAGCGGCGCGTCGACCTCGTCGAGCAGGCAGAACGGCGCCGGGTTCAGGCGGAAGATCGAGAACACCAGCGAGACCGCCGTCATCGCCTTCTCGCCGCCGGACAGCAGCGAGATCGAACTGACGCGCTTGCCGGGCGGGCGCGCCATGATGGTCACGCCGGTGGACAGCAGGTCCTCGCCGGTCAGTTCGAGGTAGGCATGGCCGCCGCCGAACAGGCGAGGGAACAGCTCCTGCACGCCCGCGTTGACGCGGTCGAAGGTTTCCTTGAAGCGCGCGCGCGTCTCCTTGTCGATCTTGCGGATCGCGCCCTCGAGCGTCTCGAGCGCGGTGCCGAGGTCGGCCAGCTGCGCATCGAGGTAGGTCTTGCGCTGCGACTGTTCCTCGTATTCCTGGATCGCGGCGAGGTTGACCGGCTCGAGCCGGCGGATCTTCTGTTCCAGATCGCCGAGGTCGGCGGTCCACTGCGCGGCGTCGGCTTCCTGCGGCAGGGTCGCGATGAGGGCGTCGTACTCGAAACCCGCCTCCGCGATGGCGCTCGCGAGCGCCTGGGCCCGCAGGCGGCATTCCTGTTCGCGCAGGCGCAGCTGCGCGACGCTCTCGCGCTGTTCCTGCAGGTCCTGTTCGAAGCGGTGGCGGTCCTGTTCGAGCTTGCGCAGCTCGGCTTCCTGTTCCTGCTGCAGCTGGCGCGCCTCGACCATGCGGCGGTCGACCACGAGGCGCTGGTTGAGGTAGGCCTGGCGCTGTTCCTCGAGCCCGGCGATCGGATCGCTGCTCGACGCGAGCTGCGCGGCGATCTCGCCGCGGCGCGCTTCGAGCGAGGCGAGCTGCGCGTGCATGCGCTGCAGCGATTGTTCCAGCGCGGCGGCGGCGGTGCGTCGCGACTCGGTCGACAATGCGGCCTGGTGCGCCGCGTCGCGCGCCTCGCGCGCGTTCATGCGCGCCTCCTCGCGTGCTTCGAGCAGGCTGCGGCGTTCCTGGTCGAGCGCCTGGCGGCGCTGCTCCAGCTCGCCCATGTGCGCGACCGCGGTCTCGAGCCGGCCGCGTGCCTCGCGCGCCTGCTCGCGGTCCGCGTCCAGGCGGGCGTGGACCTCTTCCAGCTCGCGCGCCACGCGTGCGAGTCGTTCCTGCGCGCTGTCGATGCGCCCGCGCTGGCTCTGCAACTGGCCACCGACCTCGGCCAGGCGCCGATGCGCGGTGTACAGCTCGCGCTGCGCGTCCTCGCGCGCGCGCTCGGCGTCGATGCGCTCGAGCTTGCCACGATCGAGCGCCTCGGCATGGCCGTCGATCTCGGCCTCGAGCGACGCGATGCGCGCCACGATCTCGCGGATCTCGCGCTCGCGCGCGAGCACGCCGACCTGTGCGCCGGCACCGCGCTGGACGCGCACGAAGCCCGGGCCGAACCACTCACCAGCGGGGCTGACGACCGATTCGCCGGCGGCCAGCGACGCGGCGAGCGAACGCGCCTCGGCGGAATCGGCGGCGACGCGCACGCGTGCCAGCAGCGCGCGCGCGGCGGCCGGGCCGCGCACGTGCGCCGCGAGCGTGCCCGCGGGCCCGCCGGCGCCGTGTTCGGCGGCATCGAGCAGCACGAGGTCGGCCTCGCCGAGCGAGTGGAACTCGCCGACGTGGCGGAACGGATCGTCGACCAGCACGGCTTCGAGCCAGCCGTCGAGCACCGCTTCGACCGCGCGTTCCCAACCGGCGTCGACCTGCAACGCCTCGCCGAGGCGACGCGCCGAGCCGAGGCCGAGCCGCTCGAGCCAGGCCTTGGCCGCGCCGCCGTCGCCGAGCGCCGCGTGCTGCAGGGTCTCGAGCGACCCGAGGCGCCCGCGCAGCTTCTCCAGTTCGCCGCGCTTGGCACTGAGCATCGCCTGCGTCGCGCGCTCGGCTTCGAGCGCGGCTTCCGCCGCGTGGCGGCGCTCCTCCAGGACCGCGGTGTGCGTCTCGACCTGCTCGCGCAGCATCGCGTGCTCGCCGTCCAGCGCTTGCAGCGCCCGGCCGAGCTCGTCGACGTTCGCCGCGGCCTGCTCGGCTTCGAGCGCGGCACGACGCTGGTCAGCGGCGAGGCTTTGCTTGTCGAGGTAGTCCAGGCGCGTGCGCTCGACTTCGGCCGCCTGGGCCGCCTGCGACGTCGCGAGCGTGTGCTGGTCCCACTGCGCCTGCCAGTCGGACAGGCGCGCCTCGGCCGCGCGCAACGCTTCGTTGGCGGCTTCTTCGGCGTCGCGCAGCGTTTCCAGCTGCGGCGAAGCGTCGGCCAGCAGCGAACCGAGTTCCTCGAAGCGCTGGCGGTCGGTCGCGATGTGCTCGGCGAGTTCCGCATGCGCGCGCTCGGTCTCGACGCGCGCGCGTTCGAGCTGCTCGGACAGTTCGCGGTTGTGCTGGATCTGCTGTTCGACGCGCGCGATCTCGGCGCCGACCTGGTACACCTCCGCCTGCACCGCGTTCATGTGCTCGAGCGCGGCCGCGTGCTTCTCGCGCCCGGCCTCCAGCGCCGCCTCGGTGTGGCGCTGCTCGGCGAGCCGCTGCTCGATCGCGAGTTCCGCCTTGCGCAGCTCGGCCGACTGCGCTTCCAGGTCCGCCTGCGCGCCGCGCAGGCCGAGCGCCTTGACCTCGGCCTCCTTCTTCTTCTGTTCTTCCTTCAGCGCCTGCCAGCGCTCGGCGGTCTTGGCCTGGCGCTTGAGGTGCTCGAGCTGCTTGTCGACCTCGTCGCGCACGTCGCGCACGCGGTCGAGGTTCTCGCGCGTCGCCTTGATGCGGCTCTCGGTCTCCTTGCGGCGCTCCTTGTACTTGGAGATGCCGGCGGCCTCCTCCAGGTGGTTGCGCAGCTGCTCGGGATCGGCTTCGACGATCTCGCTGATCATGCCCTGCTCGATGATCGAGTAGCTGCGCGGGCCGAGGCCGGTGCCGAGGAAGATGTCGGTGATGTCGCGGCGGCGGCAGCGCACGCCATTGAGGAAGTACTGCGACTGGCCGTCGCGGCTGACCACGCGCTTGACCGAGATCTCGTTGTAGTTGGCGTACTCGCCGACGATGAGCCCGTCCGAATTGTCGAACAACAGCTCGACCATCGCGCTGCCGACCGGCTTGCGCCCGCTCGAGCCGGAGAAGATCACGTCGGTCAGCGCGTCGCCGCGCAGGCGGCTCGCCGCGCTCTCGCCCATGACCCAGCGAATCGCGTCGATGATGTTCGACTTGCCGCAGCCGTTCGGGCCGACGACACCGGTCATGTTGGTCGGGAAGTGCAGCACGGTCGGGTCGACGAACGACTTGAACCCGGCCAGCTTGATCGTAGTCAGACGCATGCAGCGGTGTCCTCGGGCGACGCTGCGCGGGACGAGGCCCCGCGCACGTGATCAGTTGGATTCTTCGGGCGTGCGCGCATCGATCGCGAGCGCATGGATGTCGGTCTGCATCAACTCGCCGAGCGCGGCGTAGACCGCGCGGTGGCGCGCCAGCGGTGCCTGGCCGCGGAACGCCTCGGCGGCGATGCGCACGCGGAAGTGGCCGCGACCGTCGCGCGCCCCGGCGTGGCCTGCGTGGCGGTGGCTTTCATCCTCGACCACGAGCTCGCTCGGCGCGAGCGCGGCGACGAGGCGCTCGCGGATGCGTTCCACGCGCGTCACGGCAGCACCTTGCGGAACGGCCTCACCTCGACCGTGGCGTAGACGCCCGCGGCGACGTAGGGATCGGCTTCGGCCCAGGCGCGCGCCGCCGCGAGATCGGCGAACTGCGCCACGACCAGGCTGCCACTGAAGCCGGCCGGACCCGGGTCCTCGGCATCGATGGCCGGGCACGGCCCGGCCAGCAGCAGGCGCCCCTCGTCCTGCAGGCGCTGCAGCCGTTCCAGGTGCGCCGGGCGCGCCTCGAGGCGTCGCGCGAGCGAATCCGGGACATCGGTGCCGATGATCGCGTACCACATGCGTCGTGCGTCCTGCGGTCAAACGCCTATGTTAGCCCAAGCGCCCGCGGCTTCGAGCCGGCGCCCGATTTGCGCCGCGGCGCGTTTCCCCGTAGTCTAGGCGCCGAATCGAGAGAACGGTGTCCCGCGCACGTCGACGCGGCGATCTTCCTGCCGGCTCCTCCCGACCTTTTTTGCAGGGGTTGCGACCTCCGGATCGAACGGGTCCGGGGATCGTCGTTGCAGCCTGTTCGCCGGATGCGTCCGTGGTGCCCTGCCGGGCTCCCCCGAAGCGCCGTTCCGTCGGCCACAGGCCGTGATCGTTGCACGACCCGCCGCGCCGTGAGGCGCCGGATGGACGTCGTACCGGATCACCGGATCCACATGAACCAGACCGAATTAACCAGCCCAGAAGCCACGGTCCATCCGTTTCCGCCGGTGCCGCAGCAGCAGGAAATCCCGCTGGCGCTGGTGCGCGGCCAGCCCGTGCTCGAAATCCCGCAGGACCTGTACATCCCGCCGGATGCGCTCGAGGTCATCCTCGAGGCGTTCGAGGGGCCGCTCGACCTGCTGCTGTACCTGATCCGCCGCCAGAACCTCGACATCCTCGACATACCGATCGCGGAGATCACGCGCCAGTACGTCGACTACATCGAGATGATGCGCGAGATGAAGCTCGAGCTCGCGGCCGAGTACCTGGTCATGGCCGCGATCCTGGCCGAGATCAAGTCGCGCCTGCTGCTGCCGCGGCCGCCGGCCGAGGAAGGTGGCGAAGAGGACCCGCGCGCCGAGCTGGTGCGCCGCCTGCAGGAATACGAGCGGTTCAAGAAGGCGGCCGAGGACATCGACGCGATGCCACGCCAGGAACGCGACTTCGCGCCGGCGCACGTGGTCGTGGAAGACCGCAACGTGATCCGGCTGCCGCCGCCGGTCGACCTGCGCGAGCTGCTGCTCGCGCTCAAGGACGTGATGAAGCGGGCGGAGCTGTACGTCCACCACGCGATCCAGCGCGAGGCGCTGAACGTGCGCAGCCGCATGAGCGACGTCCTCAACGCGCTCGGCGACGGCGGGTTCCACCGCTTCGAATCGCTGTTCGACGCCAGCGAAGGCACGCGCGGCGTGGTGGTGACCTTCCTCGCGATGCTCGAACTGGCCAAGGAACAGCTGGTCGAGATCGTGCAGGAAGCCTCTCTCGCGCCGATCTACGTCAAATCCCTCGCCGTCGCCGTCGCCGGCGAGGCCGCCGCAGCCGCGGCGGACGACGGCGACGCGCAGGCCGCCTCCTGAAACCGACCACCATGCCCGAACCCAGCCAGATCAAGCGCATCGTCGAGGCAGCCCTGCTCGCCTCCTCGCAACCGATGTCGCTGCCACAGCTTTCCGGCCTGTTCGACGAGTTCGACATGCCCAGCCACGAGGACCTCGCCCGCGCGATCGAGCAACTGCAGGCCGATTGCGCCGACCGTGGCGTGGAACTGGTCGAGGTCGCGTCCGGCTTCCGCTACCAGGTGTGCCGCGACGTGCATGCATTCGTCTCGCGCCTGTGGACCGAGCGCCCGACGCGTTACTCGCGCGCGCTGCTCGAGACGCTGGCGCTGATCGCCTACCGGCAGCCGATCACGCGCGCCGAGATCGAGCAGATCCGCGGCGTGGCGGTGTCGACCAACATCGTGCGCACCCTCGAGGAACGCGAGTGGGTGCGCGTGGTCGGCTACCGCGACCTGCCCGGCAAGCCGGCGCTGTTCGGCACGACCAAGCAGTTCCTCGACTACTTCGGCCTGAAGTCGCTCGACGAGCTGCCGCCGCTGAGCGAGATCCGCGACATCGAGGACCTCGCCCCGCAGCTCGACCTCGACGAGGCGCGCGCGCCGATCCCGGCGCGCATCGACGATCCCGACGCGGACGAGGCAGGTGGCCGCGGCGACGCGCGCGCCGATGCCACCGACAGCGCCGGCGAGGACGCCGGCGGCGAAGCCGCGGCAGCGACGACCGACGAAGAACCGGCCGCCAACGACGGCCCCGACGAATCCAGCAGCGACGACGCCGATGGCGACGCGCGCGAAGACACCCCGGAATCCATTGCATGACCACCCCTGCCCGCTCCATCCTGAAACTCAAGCGACCGACCGGCGCCGACGCGCCCGCCGTCGAGGAACGCCTGCACAAGGTGCTCGCGAACGCCGGGCTCGGCTCGCGCCGGATGCTCGAGGCGCGCATCGAAGCCGGCGAGATCCAGCTCAACGGCGCGGTCGCGACGCTCGGCCAGAGCGTGCGCGCCGGCGACCGCGTCGAGATGGACGGCAAGCGCTTCGTCGTCGTCGCCGACAATGCCGAGCACGCGCAGGTGCTGCTCTACAACAAGCCCGACGGCGTCGTCGCCACGCGCGAGGATCCCGAGGGCCGGCCGACCGTGTTCGAACAGCTGCCGCAGCTCAAGGGCGCGCGCTGGATCGCCGTCGGCCGCCTCGACATCAACACCACCGGCCTGTTGCTGCTGACGACCGACGGCGACCTCGCCAACACGCTGATGCACCCGCGCTCCGAGATCGAGCGCGAGTACATCTGCCGCGTGCACGGCGAAGTGCCGGACGAAGTGCTGGAAAAGCTGCGCAGCGGCGTCGAGCTGGAGGATGGCCCGGCCCATTTCGACGAACTCGGCGTGATCAGCCGCGGCGCCAGCCATTCCTGGTTCCGCGTCGTGCTGCGCGAAGGGCGCAACCGCGAGGTGCGGCGCATGTGGGAGTCGCAGGGCCTGATGGTCAGCCGCCTGAAGCGCATCCGCTACGGCAGCATCGAACTGCCGCGCGGCCTGCTGCGCGGGCAGTCGGTGGAGCTCGAGCCGGCCGAGGTCGCGGCGCTGCGCGAGCGCGTCGGCGTGCGCGAGCCGCAGCCGCGCCTGACGCTGGCGCCGGTGATCGGCCAGCGCCGCGCGGCACCGACCGAGTTCAAGCCGTCGCCGAAGACGCAACAGGCGTGGACCGGCGCGCGCAGCGAGGAAGCACGCGAATTCGCCGCGTTCGACCGCATGCGCGACGACGGCTGGCGCGGCGCCGCCAAGCCGCGCAAGGCGCGCGGTGCGCGCAAGGGCGCCGCGCGCGGCGCGGCGCAGGGCCAGTCGCAGGGTCCGTCGACGCGCCAGGGTCGCGGCGCGCGTCCGCAGGGACCGTCGCGCCATGCGCAGCAGGGACAGGGCCGCGCCGCGGGCCAGCCTCGCGCGAACCCGTACGGCGCCGATCCCGGCCTCAGCCCGGCGGTGCTGCGCAGCTGGTTCCCGGAAGCGACGGCGAGCCAGCCCGGGCGCAAGCGCCGCGGCGCGCGGCCGGGCCAGGAAGTCACCTACCACAGCGGGCAGTTCCAGCCGCACGGCAACGAATCGCCACGCGGCAACCGCGCGCCGCAGGGCCAGGGCCAGCGGCGGCAGGGCTCGCCCGGCAACTCGATCCACGAGCCGCTGCCGTACGGACATCCCGATTCGCGCGCGCGTTCCGGCAATACGGCGAACGCGGCACCGCGCGGCAACCGCGGTCCCGGCGGCAATCGCACTGCCGGTGGCAACCGCCAGCCCGGCGGCAACCGTCCTCCGGGTGGCAGTCGCCCTCCGGGTGGCAACCGCAGTGGCCATCGCGGCGGCAATCGCGGGCCGCGCACGCGCTGACCCCGCGAGGCTTGCGCGCGCACCGCCGCGCGTGGGCCGGAGGTCGTACGCGACGTCGTCCTGCTCCCGGCGCACACATGCCGCACGACGCGGCCCCAGGCGTCGCCGGCCCGCATCGGGCTCCGTACATCGCACTGTGACGGCGCACGAACAAAAAAAACGGCGGGCCTCGGCCCGCCGTTTCTTCATTCCCGCTGTTGCGGTCTTCGCGCGATCAGTCGAGCTTGAGCGACTTGCGGTTGCTGTCGCGACGCTTCTGTTCCTTCGCGTTGAACTCCGCCTCGCAGCTGCCGCGCTTGACCATCACGCAGTCGAGGTAGTCACTGATCTCGACCAGCGCCGCGCCGATCGCCTTGCCGGCGGGCGTGTTCTGCTCGTGGCCGAGGTTGCCGCCGAAACCGCCGCGATACACGCCGACCGCGACGCCACCGCCCGAACTGCGGCCTTCGACCGCGCGCGAAAAGTCGACTTCACCGGTGGTCGCATTGATCACGCGCACGTCGACGCGGATGTAGGCTTCCGACTTCTTGCCGCCGAGCGAGATGCCGCGGAAGCTGAGGCCGCCGCCGGTGCTCGCGGTGTTCTCCTCGTACGCGGTCACGGTACCGAACACGAGGTAGTCGGCGCCGGTCAGCTGGCCCATCTTGGCGCCGCTGCCCGAACGCACGCGACCGGATGCGGCGAGGTTCTGCTCTTCCATGACCTTCTCGAGCTTGGAACGCTCGACCACGCGGAAATGGCCGCTGCTCGCGAGTTCATTCGACAGCATGCCGGCCAGCTCCCAGCCCACGCCTCCGCGCCACCAGCCCGCGCCGGACTCATTCTTGAATTCGGCGACGCCGATCGCCGGCTTCTCGGCGAGTGCCGAGCCGCTGGCGACGAAGCCTGCGAACGTCAGCAGGACTGCAAGGAACGACTTGTTCATTTCAGATCTCTCCCAGTGGATTGAACCCCGATGCCCCCGTCCAGCGAGGTCATCCGGGACGCGCCGCCCCGCCGTCGTCCCGGTCGACATCCCGCATCGCCGCAGCGATTGGCCGGCATTCTAGCAAGGTCGCGGGCACCGGCCGCGGACGCAGTGCGCGGCGCCTACCGGAACTGGTTCACGCCGCAGCCGCCAAACGGATAACGTCGTGGGTACCGGAAAAGTGCCACCCCGGTGATCCGCGCGGTGGGGAGGGATCACGCGGGCCGGGGCGGCGGGGGAAAACATGAGGTCAGAACAGGCCGCCGTCGAAACCGTCGGCGAACAGGCGGTCCGGGTCGCCGAACAGGCGCAGGATCGCGAAGTCGCGCGGCGCGACGTTCGGCCGGGTCGCGTAGCCGCCGGCGAGGATGTCGCCCGACACTTCGACCGCGACCGCGAACGCCTCGTCCTGGCCGGTCGCGACCTGCGAAACGCGGTAGCCCTGCTCGCCGAATCCGGTGTCGATGGCACCGTTGGCCAGCCAGCGGGTGACGAAGAAGTCCTTGTGCGCCGCGCCCGTCGCGCGGTTGGTCGCATAGCCGGCGGCGACGATCTTGCCGTTGCCCTGCAGCGCGAGCGCGGCCGGCTCGTCGTTGTCGGCCATGCCACTGAACTTGATCACCGAGCGGCCGTTGGTGCCGAACGTGCCGTCCAGCGCTCCGTTGGCGGTGAAGCGCATGACCGCGAGGCCACGGTCGCCGGCGGTACCGAGCGCGATGATCTTGCCGTCGGCCGCGATGCGCGCGGCGGCGAGCGACGACATGCCGCTGTACACGCCACCGGTGCTCGCCGACGCGAGCACCACGCGACCGCCTTGGCCGAACGAGGAGTCGGGCGTGCCGTTCGCGGTCACGCGGGCGAGGAAGGCGCAGTTGCGGCCGAAGGCGTACCCGCCGACGACGATGCGGCCGTCGCTGCCGAGATTGCCGGACTGGTCGAGCGCGATCGTCGTCAGCACGTCGCCCGCGGCGCCGTAGAACGGATCGAGCACGACCACGCCGTCGCCGCCGCCGAAACTGGTATCGACGAGGCCGTCGGCGGTGAAGCGCGCGATCGCGACCTGATTGTAGTTGAAGCCGTCGTGGAACACCGGCGTGGTGCCCGCGAGCACGATGCGACCATCGCGCTGCACCGCCATCGCATAGGCGCTGTCGTGCAGCCCGGCCGCGCTGATCGCCAGGCGCGCGTAGCCCCTGCGCCCGGTCACCGCGTCCGGCTCGCCGAACGTGGTGTCGCGCGAACCGTCGGGGCGCAGCTTGAGGAGGCCGAAGTCGCTGTAGGACGAGGTCGTCAGGCTGCCGCCGGCGATGATGCTGCCGTCGGACAGCACGCGCAGCGCGCGCACCTCGTCCGGGCCGGCGTCGACGTCGAGTTCGACCAGGCCGCCGCTGCCGAAGCTCGGGTCGAGGCTGCCGTTCGGCAGGTAGCGCGCGATCGCCATGTTCTCGCTGCCGCCGACGCCGCTGGCGTTGCTGCCGTTGACCTTGCCGGCGGCGACGAAGCGGCCGTCGCGCATCGGCGCGATCGCATAGACCTCGTCGTTGGTGCCGAAGAAGTCGTTGATGACGTAGCCGCCCTGCCCGAAGCCGGTGTCGAGGTCGCCCGGCCTGCCGGCGGCGGACGCCGGCACGGCCGCGACGCAGCCGAGTAGGGCCGAGGCGGCCAGCGCGAGCCGGTGCAGGCGGACAGTGGGCTTAGTAAACTTCATGGCGTGGTTCTCCCGTCGTATTCGATGGCCCGGCACGACCGGTCGATCGGTCGGTGCGTCGGGGCGTTCACCGATCAAGAACGGAGCCGCGGCTGTTTTCCTATCATCGACTCCGGAACGGATTGCAGGCGCTACGCATGAACGAATCCCCGATGGTCGAAGAAGCGCGTGAGCAGGCCGCGGTGACGCGCCTGCTGCACGCGTGGAACGGTGGCGACATGGCCGCCGCCGAGCAGCTGACCGAACTCGTCTACGCGCAGGTGCGCGCGATCGCCGGCAAGCACCTGCGCCAGTTCGGCAGCCGCATGACGCTGCAACCGACCGAACTCGCGCACGAACTGTTCCTGCGCCTGATGAATGCCGACGTCGCGTGGCAGGACCGGCGGCATTTCTACGGCGTCGTCAGCGTCGCGATGCGACGCATCCTGGTCGACGCCGCGCGCGCGCGCGGCAGCGAGCGTCGTGGTGGCAGCGACGTGCACGTGACGCTGTCGGCCGCGGACGAGGCACCGGCGGACCGCGACGAAGGCGAGGCGTTCGCGCTGGAGGAAGCCCTCACCGCATTGCGCGAACTCGACCAGCGCAAGTGCGAAGTGGTGGAGCTGAACTACCTGCTCGGCCTCAAGCGCGAGGAGATCGCGGAAGTCATCGGCGTGTCGGTGCCGACGGTCGATCGCGAACTGCGCTTCGCGCGCGCCTGGCTGAAGCAGAAGCTCGCCGCATGAGCGATCCGCGCTGGGAACGCCTGCAGTTCCTGTTCGAGCAGCTGCTCGCCCTGCCCCGCGACGAACGCGAGGCGTGGCTCGCCGCCAGCGAACCCGACGAGGCATTGCGTGCCGAGGCACTCGCGCTCGCCGCCGCGGAGGAAGGCGGCGACGGCGACGACGGCATCACGCGCGAGCTGCGCAAGGCGGCCGAGCGCGTGACCGCGGGGATGCCGGCCAGCGGCCGCCAGCTCGGGGCGTACCGCCTGACCGGCGAGATCGGCAGCGGCGGCATGGGCACGGTGTTCCTCGCCGAGCGCGTCGACGAGGCATTCGACCAGCGCGTCGCGATCAAGCTCCTGCGCGGCATGCCGACGCGCGACTCGACCGAACGCATGCGGCGCGAGCGACAGATCCTCGCCGACCTCAGCCATCCGCACATCGCGCGCCTGCTCGACGGCGGCACCACGGCCGACGGCCAGCCCTACCTGGTGATGGAGTACGTCGACGGCGTGCCGCTGAACGAGTACGTGCGCGCGCACGACCTGCCGCTGCGCGAACGCCTGCAACTGTTGCAGAAGGTCTGCAGCGCGGTGCAGTACGCGCACCAGCGACTGGTCATCCACCGCGACCTCAAGCCGGCCAACGTGCTGGTGCGGTCCGACGGCGAGCCGGTCCTGCTCGATTTCGGCATCGCCAAGCTGCTCGGCGAGACCGGCGGCACCGCGCAGCAGACCGCAATGCCGTGGTTCACGCCGGCCTATGCCAGCCCGGAGCAGCGCAAGGGCGAACCCGTCAGCACCGCGACCGACGTACACGGCCTCGGCCTGCTGCTCTACGAGGCGATCACCGAAACGACGCCGACGCGCGACGGTACCGACCGGCTGGTGCCACCGAGCCGGGCCGTGCTCGCCGGACCACGCCCGCGGCGGCTGCCGCCGGAACTCGACCTGGTGGTCGCGAAAGCGACCCACACGGAACCGGAGCGACGCTACGTGTCCGCGTCCGCACTCGCCGAGGACCTGCAGCGCTTCCTGCGCGGCCGCCCGGTGCACGCCGCGCCGGACCGCCTGCACTACCGCATGGCCAAGTTCGTCGGACGCCACCGCTTCGCCGCGGCGGCGGTCGTCGCCGCGATCGTGCTCGCGGCGGGCTTCACCTGGCGCCTCGCGGCCGAACGCGACCGTGCGCTGCGCGCCGAGGCGCTCGCGCGGCAGCAGTCGGCGACCGCCGAAAGCGTGGTCGACTACCTGGTCGCGCTGTTCCGCTCCGCCTCGCCGGACGAGGCCGGCACGCGTCCGATCGCGCCGCGCGACCTGGTCGATCGTGGCCGGGCGGAGATCGATCGCCGCCTCGCCGACGCGCCGATCCAGCGCGCGCGCCTGCTCGGTGCGATCGGCAAGATCTACGTCGAACTCGGCCTCCCCGAGGAAGCGGCCGAAAGCCTCGGTCGCGCCGCCGAACTGGAACGCCTGCACGGCAGCGCGCGGCAGCGCGCGGCGTACCTGTCCGACCAGGGTTACGCCCTCAATCTCGCCGAGCGCCCGACCGCGGCCGAACCCGTGCTGCGCGAGGGCATCGCCGCGCTCGGCGTCGTCGCGCCGCAGGACCGCCAGCTCGCCGCGGACATCCTGTCCACGCTCGCCCTGTCCCAGGCCCGCAGCGGCGACGCGACGGCCGGCATCGACAGCGCGCGCCGCGCGCTCGACTATGCCGCCGCTGCGGAAGGCGAGGACAGCATCACCTACGCACAGTGCCTGTACGCGCTGGCCGAAACGGAGATGCGCAGCGCGCAGCTCGAGCAGGCCGAGCGTGACGCGCTGCGCAGCGTCGAGATCCTGCGCCGGCACCTGCCCGACGATTCCGCCGAGGTCATCGCCGCAACCGGCTTCCTGACCGTGATCTACGAGCAGCAGGGCCGCTACGCCGACGGCGAGCGCCTGCTGCGCACGATGCTGGAAACGCGCCTGCGCACGCTGGAGCCCGGCAGCGCATGGGCGATCACCGCGCGCAACAACCTCGCGCAGGCGATCCAGCTGCAGGGCCGCATCGTCGAGGCGACCGCGCTGCTGCGGCAGAACGCCGAACTGATGCGCGCGAACCACGACGAGGACAGCGCCTCCTACCTGATCGGACTCAACAACCTCGCCAGCCTGCTCGAGCAGGCGGGCGACTACGCGACCTCGTCGGCGATGTTCGCCGAAGTGTACGAGCGCGCCGTGGCCGGCAGTCGTGCGGAGGAAAACCCGCGCATGCCGACCTATCGCCAGAACCTCGGGCGCAGCCTGATGCTCGACGGCAAGCTCGACGCCGCGCGCAAGCTGCTCGAGGTGCCGATCGAGGGTCCAGCCGACTCGCTCGACCTCAACCTCGAGCGCGGCCGCCGCCTCGTCCACCTCGCCGACTGGATGCGCAGGACGCACCACTACGAGTCGGCGACCGCGTTCATCGATCAGGCGAGCGAGGTGTTCTCGGCGCTGTATCCCCCCACGCACGCGCGCCACGGAGCGGTCGCGCGCGTGCGCGGCCTGATCCTGCGCGACCGTGGCCGCCTCGCCGAGGCGGAAAGCCAGTTGCGGCGCGCTGCCGACATCCTTTCCGCCAGCATGGGGCGCGAGGCGAACGCGACCCTCGAGACCAAGCTCGCCCTCGCCGAAGTGCTGTTCGCGCGCGGCGACCGCGATGCCGCTCGCGCGTTGCAGCAGGAGATCACGCCGTTGCTGCCGGGCCGCTTCGTCGACGACGCCGAGGTGCGCCGCCGCAATGCCGAGCTCGGCCGCCGGCTGGAGTCCGCGGCGATCAGCCAGCGCTGACGAGGTCGGCGTATTCGGGGTGGCGCCCGATCCACGATTCGGCGTACGAGCACGCCGGCACGACGCGCAGGCCCGCCGCCCGCGCGTGCGCGAACGCCGCCTCGACGAGGCTGGCGGCGATGCCGCGGCCGCCGACCTGCGGTGGCACGCCTGTGTGGGTGATGGTCATGACGCCGCCGGCGAGCGTGTACTCGAGCACGCAGGACACACCGTCGACGACGGCCTCGAAACGCTGCCGCGAAGGCTGGTGGACCATATCGAGAGCCATGCTGGGCTCCTGCGCGGGGGATGAGCGCGCACGATACGCAATTCCGCGTGCGGACGCCCGGGTGTAGCCTGCCCGCTCCCCGCGTGGAGACCGCCATGACCGCCGCCGTGACCACCTGCACGATCATCCCCTGCCTGCGCTACCGCGATGCACGCGCCGCGATCGATTGGCTCTGCCGCACGTTCGGGTTCGAGCGCCACGCCGTGTACGCCGACGGCGACGTCGTCCACCACGCGCAGCTCGTGTTCGGCAACGGCATGGTCATGCTCGGCTCGGCCGCGACGACGGGAGCGTTCGCGGAACACGTCGCGCAGCCCGACCAGGCCGGCGGACGCGAGACGCAGGCGCCGTACGTCGTCGTCGCCGACTGCGCGGCGCACTACGCGCGCGCCAGGGCCACCGGCGCGGAGATCGTCGACGAGTATGCGGAACGCGACTACGGCGGCGCCGGCTACGCCTGCCGCGACCCCGAGGGCCACCTCTGGTGGTTCGGCAGCTACGATCCCTGGAAGCCGGGGGGCTGAAGCGCGCACGTCGCGCGCGCCTGCTGCCGAAAGGTCGTCGTCTTCCCGGCCCCGCAGGGGTGTGGTGCCCACGACCGCGCGGTGCTTCACGTCCGCGGATCCGCGCCGGGCGCGTCGCGCGCTTCCGGTGCCTGCCGCGCGGCGTCCGCACCGAGGATGATGCGCGCATGCCGCTGGTAGGTGACGTACGACCAGATCCATTCGCCCATCACCACCAGCCGGTTGCGGAAACCGATCAGGAAGAACACGTGCGCCCACAGCCAGAAGAACCACGCCGGCGCACCCGAGAACTTCACGCGACCGAGATCGACGACGGCGGCCATGCGCCCGATCGTGGCGAGGTTGCCGTGATCGCGGTAGCGGAACGGCGTGGACGACTCGCCGCGCAGGCGGCGACGGATCATCGCCGCGGCATGCGCGCCCATCTGCTTGGCGGCTGGCGCGACGCCGGGCACGGGCCGGCCGTCGCAGTGGATCGTCGCGAGATCGCCGACGACGAACACCTCCGGGTGCGCCGGCGACGACAGGTCCGGCGCGACCCGCACGCGACCGGCGCGATCGCATTCCACACCGAGCTGTGCGCCGAGCGGCGAAGCCGCGACGCCCGCGGCCCACAGCACCGTGCGCGCATGGATGCGCTCGTCGCCGAGCACGACGCCGTCCTCGTCGATGCGCGTGACGGCCTGGCCGAGGTGCACCTCGACGCCGAGCCGCTCGAGTTGCGCGCGCGCGCGTTCCGACAGCACGGGCGGCATCGCCGCGAGCACGCGCGGACCGGCCTCGAGCAGATGGATGCGCGCGCGACGCGGGTCGCAGCGGCGGAACTCGCGCGGCAGCGTGTGGCGCGCGATCTCGGCCAGCGTGCCGGCGAGTTCGACGCCGGTCGGGCCTCCGCCGACGATCACGAACTCGAGCCAGGCGCTGCGCTCGCGGTCATTCTCCGCGCGCTCGGCCGCCTCGAACGCCTGCAGCATGTGGCGGCGGATCTGCAGCGCGTCGTCGAGCGTCTTCAGGCCCGGTGCAAGGCGCGCCCATTCGTCGCGACCGAAATACGCGTGGCGCGCGCCCGTCGCGACGACCAGGAAATCGTAGCCGAGTGCGCCGTGCGCGAGCACCACGCGTCGCGCGTCGGCTTCGATGCGCACGACCTCGTCCATGCGCACCTCGACGTTGCGCTGTCGGCGCAGGATGTGTCGCAGCGGCGCCGCGATGTCCGGCGCGGACAGGCCGGCCAGTGCGACCTGGTACAGCAGCGGCTGGAACAGGTGGTGGTTGGTGCGGTCCACCAGGGTGACGCGTACCGGCGCCGAGGCGAGGGCACGCGTCGCCCACAGCCCGCCGAACCCGCCGCCGAGGATGACGACCTGCGCGGTCATGGCGCCCTCCCGGCGGCGCCGTGCTGGCCGAGGACGCGGTCGAGCGCGACCAGTGCGAGGCCGCCGGCGAGGAACAGCACCGCGATCGCGAGCGCGTTGCGCAGTACCGCCGCGTAGCCGAGCGCATCGACGTCGATGAACGGATACGGGTACTCGTGCAGCCAGGCGCCGCGCACGAGGCACCCGCACAGGAACACGGCCGGGAACAGGAGCCAGCGCAGCGGGTCGCGCCATGCGAGGCGGCCGTGCGGCACCGCGGCGAGCCACCATCCGAGGTAGAGCAACGGCACCGCGTAGTGCAGCAGGATGTCGACCACGCGCTGCAGGCCCTGCGGCGACCACGTCGCCGCGAGCAACACGTGGTAGACCACACCGACCAGCGCGATGCAGAGCGCGACGCCGCCGCGCACGCGCGCGCTGCCGAAGAAGCCCCTCGCCCCGATGCCGCCCACGGCAGCCGTCGTGGTCGTCAGGGCGACCGCGATGTTGCCGAGGATGGTGAAGAAGCTGAAATAGCGCAGCGTGCCGAGCCAGAAGCCGATGCCGTCGTGCGTCGCGACGAGCAGCAACGCGTACTGGAGCAGCAACGCCGCCCAGGCGACGAGCGCGACCAGTGCGGCATGGCGATGGCGGTTGGACACGTGCGTCGGGCCTCCGTGTGGTTTCGCCGCGCGCGTCCTGCCATGATAGCCGCCGCCGACGATCGCGCAGCGTCCCATGACCCCATCCGCCAGACCGCCGTTGGTGCATCCACGCACCGGGACCGCGATCCGCATCGGCGTCGGCGGCTGGACCTTCGCGCCGTGGCGGAACAACTTCTACCCGGCCGGGCTGGTGCAGCGCCGCGAGCTGGAGTACGCCAGCCGGCAGCTTGGTGCGATCGAGGTCAACGGCACCCGCTACAGCGCGCAGTCGCCGGCGACCTACGCGAAGTGGCGTGCCGAGACGCCGGACGGCTTCGTCTTCTCGCTGAAGGCGCCGCGCTACGCGACCGAGCGTCGCGAGCTCGCCGGCGCGGGCGCGACGATCGAGCGCTTCGTGCGCGGCGGCCTGGCCGAGCTCGGCGACCGCCTCGGGCCGATCAACTGGCAGTTCGCTCCGGCGAAGGCGTTCGAACGCGACGACTTCGCCGCGTTCCTCGACCTGCTGCCGCACGAGCTCGACGGCCGTCCGCTGCGCCACGTGCTCGAAGTTCGGCACCCGTCGTTCATGTGCGCCGAATACATCGCGCTCGCGCGCGCGCGCAATGCCGCGACCGTCTTCACCGATTCGCCACGGCATCCGTCGTTCGCCGACCTGACCGCCGACTTCGCCTACGCGCGCCTGATGCGCAGCGAAAGCGCGATCCCGACCGGCTACGCGCCGAAGGCGCTCGACGCCTGGGCCGGGCGCGCGCGTGCATGGCACGCCGGTGGCGATCCGGCCGAGCTGCCGCACGTCGGCGCGCCGATGCCGCCGACGAGGCCGCGTGACGTGTTCGTCTATTTCATCAGCGCCGCCAAGGAGCGCAACCCGGCCGCGGCGATGGCGCTGATGCAGCGCCTCTGAGCTGCCGCCGATGCCCCGCGCAACCGATGCGCGCAGCCGGCGCGCCGCCGCGCCGATGCCCCGCCGGGGGCGCTGGCTGAAGCGGCTGCGCCATGCGGCGCTCGCGGTGCTCGCCGTCGCCGCCGTCGCGCTCGTGCTCGATCGCCTGTTCCCACTGCCGCTGCCGGACGAAGGCGCGGGCAGCACCGTGGTGCTCGCGCGCGACGGCCGGCCGCTGCGCGCGTTCCCCGACCGCGACGGCATCTGGCGCTACCCCGTCGCGATCGAGGACGTCTCGCCGCTCTATATCGAGGCGCTGCTGACCTACGAGGATCGCTGGTTCTGGCGCCATCCAGGCGTCAACCCGCTCGCGCTCGGACGCGCGTTCGCGCAGTGGATCGCGCACCGGCGCGCGGTCTCGGGCGGTTCGACGCTGACGATGCAGGTCGCGCGCATCCTCGACGGCACGCCGCACGACCTGCCGGGCAAGCTGCGCCAGATGCTGCGTGCGCTGCAGCTCGAAGCCCACCTGTCCAAGCGTGAGATCCTCGCGCTGTACCTCGAGCGCGCTCCGTTCGGCGGCACCATCGAGGGCGTCGAGGCGGCGTCCTGGGCCTATCTCGGCAAGCCGGCGGCGCGGCTCTCGCGCGCCGAGGCCGCGCTGCTGGCGGTGCTGCCGCAGATGCCGAGCCGGCTGCGCCCGGACCGCAACCCGGATGCCGCGCGCGTCGCACGCGACAAGGTGCTGGCGCGGATGGCGCAGCTCGGCGCGTGGACCCAGGCCGACGTGCACGACGCGATGATCGAATCGGTCGCCGCGCGCGCGCTGCAGCCGCCACTGTCGGCGGCGCTGCTCGCCGAGCGCCTGCATGCCGCGCATCCGCGTCAGCGCCGCATCGTGACGACGATCGATGCCGGGTTGCAGCACGCGCTCGAGGCGCGGGTCGGCGACTACCTCGCGCGCTTGCCCGAGCGCACTTCGGCAGCCCTGCTGGTCGTGGACAATGCGTCGCTGGAGGCGCGCGCCTACGTCGGCTCGGCCGCATTCGGCGACGAGCGGCGCCTCGGGCATGTCGACATGGTGCGCGCGTGGCGCTCGCCCGGCTCGACGCTGAAGCCGTTCCTGTACGGCCTCGCGCTCGATGACGGCCTGATCCATTCCGAAAGCCTGCTGGTCGACGCGCCACAATCGTTCGGCAGCTATCGACCCGGCAACTTCGACCTCGCCTACAACGGTCCGGTCGGCGCCGCGCAGGCGCTGCGGCTGTCGCTGAACGTGCCTGCGGTCGACCTGCTCGACCGCGTCGGCCCGGCGCGCTTCGTCGCGCGACTGGCCAATGCCGGCCTCGCCCTGCGCCTGCCGCGCAACGCCGAACCGAACCTCTCGATCATTCTCGGTGGCGCCGGCGCGCGGATGGAAGACCTGGTCGGCGCCTATGCCGCGCTGAACCGCAGAGGCATCGCGGGCCGCGTCCGCTATCGCGCCGACGATCCGGTCGTCGAGCGCCACCTGCTGTCGGAAGGCGCGGCATGGATCGTGCGCGACATCCTCGAGGCGAATCCGCGCCCCGGCTATTCGCCGGGCACCTTCGACCCGGGCACGCGCCCGCGCGTGGCATGGAAGACGGGCACGAGCTACGGCTTCCGCGACGCCTGGGCCATCGGCTCGACGCGCGATTACACCGTCGCGGTGTGGATCGGCCGCCCCGACGGCACGCCGCTGCCCGGGCAGTACGGCGCCGTCACCGCGCTGCCGCTGATGTTCCAGGTCGTCGACAGCCTGCCGCGCAAGGCGCTCGGCGCGACGCCGGCGCCACCGCCGGCGAGTGTCGGCGAGGCGGCCATCTGCTGGCCGCTCGGCCTCGCCTACGATCCCGACCACGCCGACCTCTGCCACCAGAAGCGCACGGCCTGGGTGCTCGATGGCGTCGTGCCGCCGACCCTCGCCGAACGCGAGGCCGGCAGCTGGAGCGCGGGGCGCCTGCGACTGCGCGTCGACGTGGCGAACGGGATGCGCCTCAGCGCCGGTTGCAGTGCACCGGCCGAACGCGAGGTCGACGTCGCACGCTGGCCCGCGCTCGCCTACCCGTGGCTGCCGCGCGACCTGCGCCGCCGCGCGAGCCTGCCGCCGCTCGCCGCGGGATGTGCCGATGACGGCCTCGACGCGACGCAGCCGCTGCGCATCGACGGCGTCGCCGACGGCAGCGCGATCGCACGCGCGCCGAACGCGACGCAGCCGCCGACCCTGCGGCTGCGCGCGCTCGGCGCGAGCGGCGAGGTGGCCTGGCTCGTCGACGGCCGGCTCGTGGGCACCTCGCGCGGCAGCACGCCGTTCGAACACGCGTTCGCCGAGCCCGGTACCCATACGATCACCGCGCTGGCGGGTGCCGCGTATGCGCAGGTCGCGATCCGCGTGCTGCGCTGACCGCGGCCGCTGCGCTGCAGCATCGCCAGGGTGAATCCGCCACGCGCCGACCCGTGCAATCGATCGCGACGATGGACGGTCTGATACGCCGCGTTAACGCCAAGGCGGCTAACGTAGCCAGTGCTAAACAGGAAGCACGCGCCGGTCGACCGGTGCCCACCGCGGGAACGTCCCGCACCCCTACTCCATGGAGATCACTCGCATGTCCAGCAAGATCGGCAACTCCCTCGGCGTCGCGATCGGCGCAGCGTTCATCGGTTCGCTTTCGCTGAGCCAGCTCGCCGCGGCCAGCCCGGCATTCCAGGCCAGCAACCTCGCGGGCGGGTACATGCTCGCCGCGGCGGGCGAAGGCAAGTGCGGCGAAGGCAAGTGCGGCGTCGAGAAGATGGACACCAACAAGGATGGCAAGGTGTCGATGGAAGAAGCCAAGGCCGCGAAGATGTCCCGCGTCGAGCAGCACTTCAAGGAAGCCGACACCAACGGCGACGGCCAGCTCGACAAGGCCGAGTTCGATGCGCACCACGCGGCGATGAAGAAGAAGCACCACGAGGGTTCGTGCGGCGGCGACAAGAAGGCCGAGGGTTCGTGTGGCGGCAAGTCCGCCGAGGGTTCGTGTGGCGGCAAGTCCGCCGAGGGCTCGTGTGGCGGCAAGAAGGATGCCGAGGGCTCCTGCGGCGGCAAGAAGGACGCCGAAGGCAGCTGCGGCGGCAAGCACTGACATGGTGCACTCGGGTTCGAGCCTCTCCGGCGCCGGACTCGGCCTGCGGCGGGCCCTGCTGGGCCCGCTGCGGGGACACCTCGACGCGCAGCGCGGCGACGACGACGCGATCGATTTCCTCGAAATCGCGCCGGAAAACTGGATCGGCGTCGGCGGCCGACCCGGGCGCGAACTGCGCGCGCTGACCGAGCGCCACCGCTTCGCCTGCCACGGCCTGTCGTTGTCGCTCGGCGGCCCCGCGCCGCTCGACGAAACCCTGCTCGCGCGGATCCGCCGCCTGCTCGACACGCACGGCATCACGATGTATTCCGAGCACCTGTCCTACTGTTCCGACGACGGCCACCTCTACGACCTGATGCCGATTCCGTTCACCGACGAGGCCGTGCGGCACGTCGCGACGCGCATCCGCCGCACGCAGGACGTGCTCGGCCAGCGCATCGCGGTCGAGAACGTGTCCTACTACGCGGCGCCCTCGCCGGCGATGCGCGAGATCGATTTCGTCAATGCGGTGCTCGCCGAGGCCGATTGCGACCTGCTGCTCGACGTCAACAACATCCACGTCAACAGCGTCAACCATGGCTACGACGCCGACGCGTTCCTCGACGCGCTGCCCGGCGAGCGCATCGCCTACATCCACGTCGCAGGCCATTACGTCGAGGCGGCCGACCTGCTCGTGGACACGCACGGCGCGCCGGTCATCGACCCGGTCTGGCGGCTTCTGGAGCGGGCGTACGCGAACTTCGGCGTGCGGCCGACGTTGCTCGAGCGCGACTTCAACTTCCCGCCGCTGGCCGAACTCCTCGACGAGGTCCGCACGATCCGGCGCGTCCAGGCGCGCCACGCCGGCGAGGCATGCGATGCACGCCGCGCCTGAGCCCGACGCGACGCGCGCGCTGCAACTCGCGTTCGCCGCGCACCTGCGCGACCCGGCTCGAATGCCGGTGCCGGCCGGCGTCGATGCGCGCCGCATGGCCGTGTACGCGGAGCTGTTCTTCAACAACATCGAGAGCCTGCTCGCGGCGAACTTCCCGGTCATCCGCCGGCTGCACGACGCGGACGGCTGGCGCGCGCGCGTGCGGGCGTTCTACCGCGACCACCGCGCGCGCACGCCGCTGTTCACCGAGATCGCGCGCGAGTTCATCCGCCACCTCGAAGCACGCGCGGAAGCGGGCGCCGGCGATCCGCCGTTCCTGCTCGAACTCGCGCACTACGAGTGGAGCGAGCTCGCGCTGAGCATCGACGAGGCGAGCCTCGCCGACGTGCGTTGCGACGCCGACGGCGACCCCGAGGCGGGCGTGCCGGTGCTGTCGCCGCTGGCGCGCGTGCTCGCCTACCGCTGGCCGGTGCACCGCATCGGGCCCGATTTCATCCCGCAGGAGCCGTCGCAGCAACCGGTCCTGCTGCTGCTCACGCGCGACCGCGCCGACGAGGTCCGCTTCACCGAGATCGACGCGCTGACCGCGCTGCTGGTCGAGCGCCTCGGTGCGAATGCCGACGAGTCCGGCGCGGCCTGCGTCGAACGCCTGCTGGCCGGGCTCGGCCGCGGCGACGAGCCGGCGCTGCGCGAGTCCGGGATCGCGATCCTGCACCGGTTGCGTGCCTGCGACGCGATCCTCGGCACGCGCTAGGACGGTTCAGTCCGACGACGGTACCAGCAGCGCCTTGGCGATGCCGCCCTGCAGGCGCGCGACACCGCGCGCGAGGTGCAGCATGCCGAACAACAGGAAGACGCCGACGAGGAACGCGAGCGGGGCGAAGATCAGCGGCGGGACGACGAGGTTGCCGTCGACGTGGATGCCGCCGTCGATCATTCCGAAATGCTGCAGGAGCACCGCCACCGGCGCGAACAGCAGCGCCAGCGACACGGTGATGCCGAGGGTCGCGATCGCGAAGTACAGCACGCCGAGCGGCAGCATCAGCACCATGTACACCAGCGTCGACCAGGAGCGCGGATCGGTGAACAGCGCCTTGATGCGCGCGCCCCAGCCCTGCTGGCGCAGGACGTACGGCGGCCGGCGCGGCATGCGCTCGCCGAGCATGACCTCGATGATGCGCCCCTCGACCAGCGACAGCACGCGCACGGTGCCGAAGAACAGCACGGCGAACGCGGCGCCGAAGATGAGGATCGACAGGCCCACCGACATGGAAAGCCCGGTGACCGCCCAGGCGAAATAGAAGACGCCGGTCGGCAGCGCCAGCAGCATGTAGAACAGCGCTGCGTACGCGCGCGGATCGGAAGCGACGCCGAAGAAGCGGCCCCACGCGCCGCGCGGCCGCGGCGGCGGCGGCGCGCGCAGCGCCTGCTGCACGACTTTCTCCTTGTCGACGTAGATCGCGGCGACTTCCTCCGGAGCACCGTAGCTGTTGGCGATGCGCGCGAGCATCTCCGCTTCGGTCTTGTCAGGGTGCGCCGCCATCTCCGAACGCAGATGGTCCTCGGCGTCGTACAGCGCATCCTGGATCAGCGCCGGGTCGGCGTCACCGAGCGCGGCGCGCAGCTGGTCGAGGTATTGCCTGATCGTACGTGGCGTGCTCATGTGCCCTCCAGCACGGTGTCGACGAAGTCGCGGGTCGCGGTCCAGGCGTAGCGCCATTCCTCCAGGACGCGGCGCCCGAGCGGGGTGATGCGGTAGTAGCGGCGCGGCGGCCCGGCGACCGACGGCTCCACCTCGCTCGCGAGCAGGCCCGCCGCATCGAGGTTGCGCAGCACCGGGTACAGCGCGCTCTGCTTGCCGCTCAGCACGCCTTCGCCGGTCTCGTCCAGCTGGCGCGCGATCTGGTAGCCGTACATCGGCGAGCGGGCGCGCGCGAGCACGGCGAGCAGCACCAGCGAGACGATTCCCGCGCTGAGTTCCTTGTGGAATTTCCACAGGTGCGTTTCGGTCTCGACCATGTCCGACTTCTTCATAGCCTTTTCTCAATCATAGTGTTCAGTTCGCACTAGTCATGGGCCGCAAGTCATGCCCGCGATCGCCGGGATGGTCTAAAGTCCCGCGAGGACCGAGACAGGTGGACACCATGCAGCCAGCCCCGACCCCTGCCGCGATAGACCGGACCGAGGGACTCTCCGACGCGGCGCGCCGCCTGCTGGCCGAGGCGACGGCCGCCCTGCAGCGCCGCGACCCGCCCGCGTTCGCGCGCACGGCGACCGCGCTGCGCGCACTCGCGCCGAAGCACCCGGAGACGCTGCGCCTGCTCGCCGCGCTCGCGCGCCTGCAGGGTCGCCCCGGCGAGGCGATCGACCTGCTGCACGAGGCGGCGCTCGCGCGGCCGGGCGACACGCTCGTGCTCTCGAACCTCGCGCAGGCGCTCGCTGCCGCGGGCGCGACCACGCAGGCGGCGACGCTGCTGCGTCGCTGCGTCGAGCTCGAACCCACGCAGGAAGGCCATGGCCTGGCGCTGGCCGCGCTGTTCGAGCGCGCGAACGATTTCGAGGCGGCGGTCGAGGTGCTGGAAGGCCTGCTCGAGCGCGACCCCACGCGCGTAGCGACACGCATCGCGCTCGCGCGGGCCTTGTTCGCACTCGGTCGCGGCGAACACGCGGCGGCGCAGTACCGCCAGGTGCTGGCCATCGCGCCCGGCGCGGCTGCGGCGTGGTACGGCCTGTCGACGCTGCGCTCGCCGCCGTTCGATACCGCCGACGCCGACGCGATCGAGCGGCTGCTCGCCCGCGGGGAGCTGGACACGGCGGCGCGCGCATCGCTCGGTTTCGCGCTCGCCCGCGCGCATGAAGTGCTGCAGCGCCCCGACGAGGCCTGGAACGCGCTGGTCGCGGCGAACGCCGCCTGGCGCCGCCAGCAGTCGTGGGACGGGCCGAAGATGTCGCTCCACCTGCGCGAGATCCGCGCCGCGTTCGCAGCAGCGGAAGGAAGCGACGATGCCGGGCGCGGCGCCGGGCTCGTCTTCATCGTCGGCCTGCCACGCAGCGGTTCGTCCGTCGTCGAGCAGGTGCTCGCCGCGCACCCGGAGGTGGCCGCCGGCGGCGAGCTCGAGCACGTGCCTGCAATCCTGCGCGGCGAATCGGCGCGGCGCCGACGTGATTTCCCGCACTGGGTGCCGCAGGCGACCGCCGCCGACTGGCGCCGCCTCGGCGACGCCTACCTCGGTGGCGTCCGCGCGCGGCGCGGCGAACAGCGCGTGTTCACCGACAAGGGGTTGCTCAACTGGATCTATCTCGGCGCGTTGCGGCGCATGCTGCCGGGCGCCCGCTTCGTCGACTGCCGCCGCGACCCGCTCGAAACCTGCCTCGCCTGCTATCGCCAGATGTTCGCGCAGGCGCTCGGCTTCACCTACGAACTCGCCGAGCTCGCACGCTTCTGGCACGACTATGACGCGACGATGCGCCATTGGCACGGGCTGCACGCCCCGGCGTTGCTGGAGCTGCACCATGAGGCGCTCGTCGCCGAGCCGGCGCGGGAGATCCGCCGCCTGCTCGACTTCTGCGGCCTGCCGTTCGACGAGGCCTGCCTGCGCGCCCACGAAGCGCCGCGCGGCGTGCGTACACTGAGTGCCCACCAGCTGCGCGAGCCGCTGCGCCCGCGACCGCCGCGGGCGTCGTTCTACGGCAACCGCCTCGACGGCCTGCGCACGCTGCTCGCGACGGAACCGGCCTGAGCCCGGCCGCGTCGCCGCCACGCGGCGATGCGGACAGTCGGCATTGCAGGGCACGGCCACAGGTCCGGCAGCGCCGTCGCGGTCCCTGCGCTTTGCCTGCCGCCGCCGTCGGTGGACAATGCAGGCCCCGCTCGCGGAGTCCCCGCATGAACCGTTCACCTGCCCTGCTCGCCCTGCTCCTGTTGTCCGGCTGCGCGCTGCAGCCTGTCGAGGAGCCGGTGAAGCCCGCCGAACCCGAGTTGCCGGTCGAAACGCCGGCCAGCCCCGAGGCGGAGATCACCTACGAGACCCTTCCGGGACGTGAAGCCGACGCGGTCGCGACGATGCGCGCGGCTCCGGCACCCGCGGCGCCGCGCATCGATGCCGGCACCGGGCCCGGCGACGAGCGTGCACTGATCGCGCGCGGCTACGTGCGCATCGGCCGCGGCCACATGCCCTACGCGCTCGTACCGGCGGATCGCGAGGCCGATGCGCGCGCGGTCGCGTTGCGCCAGGGACAGGAAGCGGCCGCGGACGTCGCGGTCGTGACCGCGACCGACGATGGATGGGTCGCCGACTACTACGTGCGCTTCAAGCTGCTGTTCGGTGCGACCTTCCGCGACCTGCGCGCGGAAGAAAAAGCCAGCTTCGGCGTCTCCGGCGGCGTCGTCATCGGCAAGGTCGTCGGCGGCACCCCGGCGTCGCGCGCGAACCTGATCGGCGGCGACGCGGTGCTCGCGGTCGACAGCCGTGCGTTCGCGAATCGCGCCGAGTTCCAGGAACTGCTCAAGGCCAGCGCGGGTCGCGCGGTGACGCTGACCATCGTGCGCAACGGCGAAACGCTGAGCCGCGTCGTCCAGCTCGGCGCCTGGTCGGCGGCCGCGAAGGACTGATGCCGCACCGACCGGCCGCGCCACGCGCGGCCGGCGGGGGTTGTCAGTCGCAGGCCTGGATCGAGCGCCGCACGCGGACGCTTCCGTCGACCCCGGCAGGCAGCTTCACCTCGGTCGAGAGGCCGTCACCCTCGAGCAGCAGCACCGCGCCGTCCGCGCCGGCTTCGATCGCGAGCGCGAGCTCGCTGCCGGGCTGCGCGGCCATCCAGTCGCCCGCACGTTCGCGACCGATCGCGTCGATGGTCACGACCCGCAGCAGCGGGCCGTCTGCGCCGTTGTAACGCTCGACGCGGAAGCCGCTTCGGTCGCCCGCGGCGAGCACGACATCGATCGGCGTGGCGCCCCGCGCGAACGGCAGCGTGATCACGCGTGCGGCGGCGAGGTCGAAGCGCTCGCCGTTCGCATCGCGCGAACGGCAGGCGAACGGCGACGCGGCGGAGCCGTCGCCTTCCGCACCGTCGCCGTAGGGCACGTCCATGCCCGTGCGCAGCAGCACCAGCGTCGTCGCATCGTCGTCCGCGTCGCTGCCGCTGGCCTCGACGCGGTAGTCGACGCCGGCGCCGGGCGCATCGAGCCGCACGGGCGCGCTGACGATCCAGGTCAGGCTGCGGCCGACCGGCAGCGATACGTTCGTGTCGGCCAGCGCACCACTGCCCGAGGCCGTGCAGCTCGCGCCGTCGCCGGCACCACGGCAGATCCAGCGCGTCTCGCCATCGTCGAGCTGCGTGTTCGGCTGGGCGGCGATCGAGATGTCCTCGGCATCACCATTGCCGTCGTTATGCAGGGTCACGACGTAGTCGAGGATCATGCCGTAGCGCGCGTAGTCTCGACCGTCGCTGACGCTCAGCACCAGGTGCGGTTGCGGCGCAGGGCAGTCGATGAGGACGTTCGTCACGTCGCTGCCGTCGAGCGTGCCGCTGCCATTGCTGACGGTACAGACCTGGGTCGGGCCGATCGGCTGCTGCGCGATCGCGACCGTGTACGCGGTGAGGTCGTCGACCGGCTGCGGGAACGTGAACGGACCGTTGCCGGACACGAGCAGGCTCTGCGTGCCGTTGAGGCGCAGCACCATCGCCGAACCGACGAGGCCCGAAACCGTGCCGCCGACCGTCAGGCGGTCGATCGCGAAGTGCGCGACCACGGTGCAATCGGCCGTGACCGCGTCGGTCGTGTAGGTCGTGTCATCCGCTCCGGACAGCGAGCCGCCGCAGCTGCCGTCCACGCGATCGACGTGGTAGTGCGGAGCGGGTGCGAGGGTGAACGTCGTCGTCGAGCCGTGGTCGACCTCGACCGGCGTCGCCGGCGAGATCGTGCCGTTGCCACCGTCGACGCCCGGCGTGACCGTGTAGCGGTCGATCGCGAAGTGCGCGACGACGGTACAGTCGGCCGTGATCGCGTCCGTCGTGTAGGTCGTGTTGTCCTCGCCCGACAGGGTGCCGCCGCAGGTGCCGTCGACGTGGTCGACGTGATGGTTCGGCGCCGGCGTCAGCGTGAACGTCGTCGTCGCACCGTGGTCGACGTCGACCGGCGTCGCCGGCGAGATCGTGCCGTTGCCGTCCGCGCTCGGGGTCACGGTGTGCCGGTCGATCGCGAAATGCGCGATGACGGTGCAGTCGGCCGTGATCGCGGCGGTCGTGTAGGTCGTGTTGCCGGGGCCGGACAGCGTGCCACCGCAGGTACCGTCGACGTGGTCGACGTGGTGGTTCGCCGCCGGCGCGAGCGTGAAGGTCGTCGTCGCACCGTGGTCGACCTCGACCGGCGTGGCCGGCGAGATCGTGCCGTTGCCGCCATCGACGCTCGGCGTGACCGTGTAGCGGTCGATCGCGAAATGCGCCACGACGGTGCAGTCGGCGGTGATCGCGTTCGTGGTGTAGACCGTGTTGCCCGGGCCGGACAGCGTGCCGCCGCAGGTGCCGTCGACGCGGTCGACGTGGTGGTTCGCCGCCGGCGTCAGCGTGAACGTCGTCGTCGAGCCGTGGTCGACCTGCACGGCCGTAGCCGGCGAAATCGTGCCGTTGCCACCGCCGACGCTCGGCGTGACGGTGTGCTGGTCGATCGCGAAGTGCGCCACGACGGTGCAGTCGGCCGTGACCGCGTTGGTCGTGTAGATCGTGTTGCCCGGACCGGACAGCGTGCCGCCGCAACTGCCGTCGACGTGGTCCACGTGATGGTTGGCCGCCGGCGTGAGCATGAACACGGCCGTCGTGCCGTGGTCGACGTCGAACGCGGCCGACGGCGCGATGGTGCCGTTGCCACCCACGACGCTCGGCGTGACGGTATGGCGATCGATCGCGAAGCGCGCGACGACAGTGCAGTCGGTCGTGACGGCGTTGGTGGTGAAGACCGTGTTGCCCGGACCCGACAGCGTGCCGCCGCAGGTGCCGTCGACGCCGTCGACATGGTGGTTGGCCGCCGGCGTCAGCGTGAACGTCGTGCTCGAACCGTGGTCGACCGCGACCGGTGCCGACGGCGAGATCGTGCCGTTGCCGCCGGCGACGCTCGGCGTGACCATGTGCTGGTCGATCGCGAAGCGCGCGATCACGGTGCAGTCCGCGGTGATCGGGCTGGTCGTGAAGACCGAGTTGCCCGGGCCGGACAGCGTGCCACCACAGGTGCCGTCGACGCTCGCGACATGATGGTTGGCCGCCGGCGACAGCGAATAGACCAACTGCGCGCCGATGAGGGCGGTCGCCGGCCCGGCCGGATCAATCGTCCCGTTGCCGCCGTCGACGCTCGAGACGACCGTGAACGTATCCTGTTCGAACCGGGCCACGCAGGTCCGCGGGCCACTCATCGTGATCGTGGTGGTGAGGCTGGCGCCCGCGCAGTCCCCGGCCCAGCCGATGAAGCGCTGCTGCGGTGCCGGCGATGCCGTCAGGGTGACGACCGGCATCGCTTCGCCATCGTAGGTCGCGCTGCAGCTGTCGGAACAGGCATCGATACCGCCTGCCAGGGGCACGGGCGTCGGCGCCGCGGAGACGGTGCCCGAGCCTACGATCGTGGCGGTCAGCGCGGACAAGCGATATTCGGTCGCGCCGACGTCACAGGCCGCGCCCTGCGGACGCTCGAAACCACGCTGGTCGGTCGGCTCGCAGAGCGCGCCGTGATCGATCAGCGGGCTGGCGTACGACGGTACCCGCGTGCGCGTGGGGCCGCCGCGGTCGCCGAGCGGCCCGAGCAACGGGTCGGTCCCTCCAGGGAGGTCGGTGCTGGCGTAGCCCGTACTGTCGCCACGCGCGCGCACCAGGTTGAAGCCCATGGACATGAGACCGTCGATCGCGCCGTGCAGGTCGTCGTTGGCCGGCGTGCCACCGCCGGCGGTGCCGTCGCTGACGACGGTGCCGGCCAGCGTCAGATGGACGGATGCACTGCCCTTGTAGATGTTGCCACCGCCGAGCCCGGCCGAATTCGCCGTGATCGTGCTCGCGCGGATCGTCGCCGATCCGTCGTTGAAGCTGATGCCGCCGCCGTTGCAGTTCGGCGCCGAGTTGTCGTGGATCGTGGTGTTGACGACCACCAGCGACGACCCCGGGCCTTCACTGCGGATCGCCCCGCCGCCGGCGCAGGTGGGCAGGATCACGCTGTTGCCGGACAGCGTGCTGGCGCGGATGGTCAGGGATCCGGTGTTGTACACGCCACCGCCCGCGTCGCGAGCGGTGTTCGATGCGATGGCGACCGAATCGAGGATGAGCGCGCCTGCATTCTGGATCGCACCACCGCGCTCGGCGACTCCGCCCGTCAGCGTCAGCCCTGAAATCGTCGCCGGACCGCTGACGGTGAAGATCTGGTCGCCGTTGCCGTTCACCACCAGCACGTTCGCACCGGGGCCCGTGATCGTGACATTGCCGGGAACCGCGATGCTGCCGAGGGTCAGGGTGATCGTGCCGGACAGACCCGGGGCGAACGTGACGGTGCCGCCGGCTGCGACCTGCTCACGCAGGCTGCCCGGGCCGCCGTCCGCGAGCGTCGTGACGACGCCGGCTTCCGCGCAGCCTGCACCGAGCGCGAGCGCGAGGCCGAGCCATCGTGACGCGCGAAACCGTTTCGCTTGCTTGCGATTCATGCGTGCCTGCCCCTGTTCAAGCCGCCTGGCCCGCTTCGCGCCCTCGTGGCGGGCGCTCCATCAGGCGATACACCGGGTGCTCCGTCGCGTCGTCGCGGAATACGAAGCCGTGCCGGAGATAGAGATGCCGTGCCGGGTTTTCCCGCTCCACGTGGATGGTGATCGGGAGCCCCGCCTCGTCCGCCTCCGCCGCCACGCGCGACAGCAGCATGCCGCCGATGCCGCGGCCGCGGTACTCCGGCAGCAGCGCGATGTCGACGATGGACAGTGCGCTCGCGCCACGGTGCAGGTACAGCCGCCCCGCATCCGCGCCGTCGCAGGTGACGACGCTGAATCCGCGCGTGTCGTAGTGGCGCCAGTAGTGGCTGTGCTGTGCCCGGTGCTGCATGCGCAGGAATGCCTCGAGCTGGGCCGGCTCCCAGCCCACCGGCGCCAGTTCCTGCTCGCGCGTGCTCGAGTACACACGGAAAAGGAACTCGTCGTCGTCGTCGCGCAACGCGCGCAACGCGACCACGTGTCCGCATGGGGTCGCCGGCGCGTTCAATTGCGTGAGGGAAAGAGGCCGGCGACGGCGATGCAGAAACTGATCGCCGTATACGGCTGCATGTTGTTGTGCGCCTGGCCGCCGCCGACCGTGCTGATCGCGTCCGCACTCATCGCGACGCTCGGCGCGGTCGAATAGAACGGGTCCGCGGTCCTCGCGAGCGAGGCCCCGGCGGAGGCATTCGCACGATCGGCGCGCGTACTGCGTGCGCCGATGGTATGCACGTGGTCGGCCACCTGGTTCGCGGTGAGGGTGACGCTCGCGCTGCCGCCGGTCTCGCCGGGGGTGCGCGCGAGGCCGGGTCCCGGCCCCGCGCCCATCGGCACGCGTCCCTGCAGGTTCGGCAAGGCGAAGGTCGTCGTGCCGTTGCCGCCGTAGAGCGTCCCGAGCAGCGCGAACAGCGCGGTATTCTGCGTGATCGCCATCACCTGGCCGTTGCAGAACTGGAAATTGCGCGGCGGGAAATTGCACGCGAACATGCGGATCTCGCCAAGGAAGGGGTCGGACATGGCGGTTCAGTTCCGGCTGGGGAAGACGCCCTCGAGGGCGATCACGAAGTTCATGCAGAGAAACGGCTGCAGGTTGTTGTGCGGCTGGCCGCCGCCATTGCTCGCGACCGCTGCGGCCGACAACTCCACGGCGCCCGTGGTGTCGCGGTTGTAGAGATCCATTTCGCCGCTGGCCAGGAGGTTGCCTCCGGGATTGCTGCTGCGCGTGCCGTTGACCGCTCCGTAGACGGAATGGCTGTGCGCAGGAATCTGCGTGGCCAGCAACGAGACCGTTTCACTGCCGCCCGTCTCGCCGATCGTGACCGGAGGCAACCCAGGCCCCTGGCCCAGGCCGATCGGGATGCGCCCGCGCAGATCCGGCAAGGCGAACGTGGTCGAGCCGTTGCCGCCGTAGGTGGTACCGAGCAGTGAGAACACGGCCGAGTTCTGCGCGATCGACAGGAGCTGGCCCCAGCAGAACGCCCAACCTCGCGGAGCGTAGTTGAAACCGATCAGGCGGATCTCGCCGAGGAAGGGAGTAGTCATGACGTGCGCTCAGTTCCGGGATGGAAACATGCCTTCGACGGCGATCGCGAAGTTGAGCGCCAGGTAGGGCTGGAGGTTGGAATGCGGCTGGCTCCCGCCTGCCGTCGACGTGGTCGCGATCTGGACCGGGGTACCTCCGACGCGATACGGCTTCGTCGCACCGCCCGCCCCGGGGAGCGCCCCCTGCGGATTGGAGGTGGGAGCGCCGCCACCCGCGCGGAACAGGTGCGTGTGCGGCGGAATCTGCGCGAGCGTCAGCGTTTCCTGGACGGTCCCGGCCATCTGGCCAAGGTTGTAGAAAAGACCCTCCTGGGTTCCCCAATGCAGCGGCACGCGTCCACGCAGGTCCGGCAACGCGAACGTGGTCTGCCCGTTGCCGCCGTACGTGGTGCCGAGCAACGAGAACAGAGCGGTGAACTGCGAAATGCTGAGAAGCTGCCCCTGGCACAACATCCAGCCGCGCGGCGGGAAATTGAACCCGAACATGCGGATTTCGCTGAGGTAAGGCGTCATTGAAACTCCCCTGTCGCACCGGCGCCACCCACGCCAGGCCTCACCATGTTAGGCGGAGTCGTACCGTGACCTCAAGCACGTTTTGCGCTTGCCGCGTCCGGATCCGATGGCTAGACTGCCTGCGCAGTCGCCGCTCCAGGGGATCATCACGATGTCGCAGCCACGTCGCCAGTTCCTGCGCCTTGCCGGTGCCGCCGCTGCCGTCCTCGCCTTCGGCCGGACGCCGCTCGCGACCGCTTCAGCCGCGGCAGGCAACGGGTTCTCCTCGTTCGCGCCGCGAGTCGGCAGGACGTTCCGCGTCTCCCGCGAGGGTGGTCCGGCGCACGACCTCGTCCTCGCCAAGGCGGTGCCGCTGGCGAATGCCAAGGGCTATCCCGACGAACGCAAGGCACGCGAGCAATGCTTCACGCTCGTGTTCCGCAGTGCCGAAGCGTCCGACCTCGCCGAGGGGGTCTACGCATTCGACGCGCCGGGCGTCCGCTCGTTCGAGGCGTACATGTCGCCGATCAACGGCGACGGCCGCAGCTACCAGGTCGTGTTCAACCGCACCTGAGCGACGCGCACGTCACGCGGCGGGCGGCGTGCGGTAGAAGACCGCCTCGTAGTCGACCTGGTCGCCCGAGCGCGCGACCGGCACGAGGAAGATCTCGCGCGGATCGTCGCCCTCGAACGTCACGCGGTAGTTGCCCTGCTGCGGCCATCCCGCCTCGGTCGCCTTGAACAGCAGCGCGAACTGTTCGTAGACGTACCGCTCCTTGCGCTCGCCGACTTCGACCAGCACGGCCGGAAGATCGACCGCAGGCCCCTCGCGATCGAGCGACTCGAGGCGGCAGGCCTTTCCGGCCAGCGCGGCGAAAGCGTCGTAGTGCATCGATGCAGGCATGCGAATCGGTCCCCCTTTCCGGATTCCGCAAGTCTAGCAAGTGCGTCCCGGCGACCCAATGCGGCCGCGCCCACCGGCAAAAAAAGAGGCGGGCCGATGGCCCGCCTCCTTCATCGTCCACCGTCGCAGCACGAGGCTCAGTCGACGCCTTCCTCGGTGACCGCCTTCATCGACAGGCGGATGCGGCCCTGCTTGTCGACCTCGAGCACCTTGACCTTGACGATGTCGCCTTCCTTGAGCTTGTCGGAAACCTTCTCGACGCGCTCGTTGGAGATCTGTGACACGTGCACGAGGCCGTCCTTGCCCGGCAGGATCGTCACGAACGCGCCGAAGTCCATCAGCTTGGCGACCTTGCCCTCGTAGATGCGGCCCGGCTCGACGTCGGACACGATCTGCTCGATGCGCTTCTTCGCCGCGTCGCCCGCTTCGCGGTTGACCGAGGCGATGATGACCGTGCCGTCGTCGTTGATGTCGATCGTCGCGCCGGTCTCCTCGGTGATCGAGCGGATCGTGGTGCCACCCTTGCCGATCACCTCGCGGATCTTGTCCGGGTGGATCTTCATCGTGATCAGGCGCGGCGCGTACTCGCTCATCTCGGCGCGCGGGGCGCTGATGACCTTGTTCATCTCGCCGAGGATATGCAGGCGACCGCGCTTGGCCTGCGCCAGCGCCACCTTCATGATCTCCTCGGTGATGCCGTCGATCTTGATGTCCATCTGCAGCGCCGAGATGCCATCCGCGGAGCCGGCGACCTTGAAGTCCATGTCACCGAGGTGGTCCTCGTCGCCGAGGATGTCGCTGAGGACGACGAAGTTGTCGCCTTCCTTGACCAGGCCCATCGCGATGCCGGCGACCGGCGCCTTCAGCGGCACGCCGGCGTCCATCATCGCCAGCGACGAGCCGCACACCGACGCCATCGAGGACGAACCGTTCGACTCGGTGATCTCCGAGACCACGCGCAGCACGTACGGGAACTCCTCCATCGACGGCTTGACCGCCTGCACGCCGCGCTTGGCGAGGCGGCCGTGGCCGATCTCGCGGCGCTTCGGCGCGCCGAAGCGACCGGCTTCACCGACCGAGAAGGGCGGGAAGTTGTAGTGGAACAGGAACGGATCCTTCGACTCGCCTTCCGGCGCGTCGATGATCTGCGCGTCGCGCGTGGTACCGAGGGTGGTCACGACGATCGCCTGCGTCTCGCCGCGCGTGAACAGCGCCGAGCCGTGCGTGCGCGGCAGCACGCCGACGCGCACGCTGATCGGGCGCACGTCGTCGAGGTTGCGGCCGTCGATGCGCACCTTGGTCGTCAGCACGCTGTCGCGCATGGTGCGGTATTCGAGCTCGGCGAACTCCTTGGCGAGGTCGGCCGAGGCCCACCCCGCCTGCTCCGCCTGCGCCTTCAGCGATTCCATCACGTCGGCCTTGATCGCGGCGATCGCGTCGCGGCGCTGCAGCTTGTCGCGGACCTGGAACGCCTCGGCCAGCTTGTTGCCGACGGCGGCCTTGACCGCGGCGACCAGCGCGTCGCTGCGCGCCGGCGGCTGCCAGTCCCACGACGGCTTGCCGGCTTCGGTCGCGAGTTCCGCGATCGCGCGGATCACCACCTGGGATTCGCGATGGCCGAACATCACGGCGCCGAGCATGACGTCTTCGCTGAGCAGCTTGGCCTCGGATTCGACCATCAGCACCGCGGTCGCGGTGCCGGCGACGACGAGGTCGAGCTCGGACGTCTTCAGCTGCGTCGCGGTCGGGTTCAGCAGGTACTGGCCGTTCGCGTAGCCGACGCGCGCAGCGCCGATCGGACCCTTGAACGGGATGCCGGCCAGGCTGAGCGCGGCCGACGCGCCGATCATCGCCGGGATGTCGCCGTCGATCTCCGGATCCAGCGAGAGCACCTGCGCGATGACCTGCACTTCGTTGCGGAACTCTTCCGGGAACAGCGGACGCACCGGGCGATCGATCAGGCGCGAGGTCAGCGTCTCCTTCTCGGTCGGACGGCCTTCGCGCTTGAAGAAGCCGCCGGGGATGCGGCCGGCCGAGTAGAACTTCTCGACGTAATCGACGGTGAGCGGGAAGAAATCCTGCCCCTCGCGCGCCTTCGGTGCCGCGACCGCGGTCACGAGGACGACGGTGCCGCCCATGCTGACCATGACCGCGCCGGTCGCCTGGCGGGCGATTTCGCCCGTCTCCAGCGTGACCGTATGCGCGCCGTACTGGAACGACTTGGTTACTTTCGCCACGTTTTTTATCCTGGGTCTGATGTGGGCACGCTCCCCGATGGAGCGCGCCCTTGCTTCACTTGAAGAGTGCGGCCACGGAAGACCGCCCTGGTGTTACGTGCAGCGATTGCATGTCCGCCCCGGATGCGGCGCACGTCCGGCCGCGTCCGGTAACGAACGCACCGGTTACCGGCGCAGGCCCAGGCGCTCGATGAGCGACTTGTAACGCTCGAAGTCCGCCTTCTTGAGGTAGGCGAGCAGGCTGCGGCGCTGGTTGACCATCTTGAGCAGGCCGCGACGCGAGTGGTGGTCCTTGTCATGGTCGGCGAAATGCCGTGACAGGTGCTCGATGCGCGCGGACAGCAGGGCCACCTGGACTTCGGGCGAACCGGTGTCGTTCTTGCCACGACCGAAGTCGGCGATGATCTTGCTGGTTTGTTCGACGGAGAGGGACATGGTGCAAGCCTTGTGATGGAACATACGGCGCGGATCAGCCCGGCGACACCGAGCGCAACCCGCGTCAGGAAACCCCGGCATCGCCGGGACGAGGAAAAGCTCCCTATTCTAACCCGGATTGCGCGCCGCGTGCCCACTACCGGCCGCGGGCGGGTGGAAGCCGCGCAGGATGCGCATGCCGCCGTCGGCAGCGATCTCGACCAGGGCGACCAGGCGCCCGGCCGGGTCGTACGCGCAGGCCTGCGGTGCGGGCGCGGCGCCGGGTCGCTCCAGCCGCTGGCCCTGCGCCAGGCGCCGGGCGTCGACCGCGTCGAGGTCCAGGCGCGGCCGCGTCGCCAGGCCGCGTTCGAGCGGCAGCAGGCAGGCGTCCAGCGCGTCCGTCCCCTCGGCCGCGAGCGCCTCGAGCCGCTCGAAACCGAGCATGGCCGACGCGGAGAATGGTTCGACCCAGGTGCGCCGCAGGGCCGTCACGTGGGCACCGCAGCCGAGCCGCTCGCCGAGATCGCGCACGAGGCTGCGCACATAGGTTCCCGAGCCGCATTCGACCCCCAGGCGCAGGCGGTCGCCGTCGCGCCCGAGCAGCTCGAAGCGGTGCACCTCGACTTCACGCGGCGGCGCCTCGACCACCTCGCCGCGCCGGGCGCGGCGGTAGAGCGGCTCGCCACCCTGCTTGAGCGCCGAGTAGATGGGCGGTACCTGGACGATGCGCCCGGTCAGGGGCGACAGCGCGTCGCGGATCGCCGCATCGTCGAGCGCCGGCACCGGGCGCTGCCCGATCGGCTCGCCTTCGGCATCGTCGGTCGTGGTGGTGACGCCGAGCAGGCATTCGGCCTCGTAGGCCTTGCGTGACCCGAGCAGGAGGCCGGCGATCTTGGTCGCTTCGCCGAAGCAGATCGGCAGCATGCCGGTCGCCAGCGGGTCCAGGCTGCCGGTATGCCCGGCCTTGTCGGCGAGAAACAGGCGGCGCGCACGCTGCAGGGCCTGGTTCGAGCTCGTGCCGGCTGGCTTGTCGAGCAGCAGGATACCGGTCAGCGGCCGCCAGGCGGGGCGTCCGGACGACGCCTGCCGGGCGCGGCGCCCGCGGCCCTGTGACCTTTCCGCCTTGCCCATCACGCCGACCCGCCGATCACGAATCGCCGCGCAGGAGGCTATCGATGCGTTCGCCCTTGTCGACCGAGTCGTCGTAGCGGAAGCGCAGCTCCGGCACGCGACGCAGCTTCATCGTGCGCGACAGCTCGCGGCGGAACTCCTTGGCGAGTTCGTTCAGCGCGGCGACCGCCTCGGGGCCCTGCTCGCCGAGGAGCGCAGTGACGTAGACCGACGCGACGTCGAGGTCCTTGGTGACCTCCACGTCCGACACGCTCACCGACGGCAGCCCATGCTCGCGCACGGCCGCGTGCACGAGCAACGCGACCTCGCGGCGCAGTTCGGCCGAGACGCGATCGGAACGGTTGAAGGATCTGGCGGGCATGGGGGAAAGCGTGCTGGGGGCTGGGGACTGGCGAGCGGGGACCGGGAATGCGCTCGGGGCCGCCGGCTTCTCAGCCCTCGGCCCCTGTTCGGGATCACAGCGTGCGCTGCACCTCGATGCGCTCGAAGCACTCGATCTGGTCGCCCGGCTTGATGTCGTTGTACTGCTTCACGCCGATGCCGCACTCGGTGCCGTTGCGCACTTCCTCGACGTTCTCCTTGAAGCGGCGCAGCGACTCGAGTTCGCCCTGGAAGATCACCGTGTTGTCGCGCAGCACGCGGATCGGCTTGTTCCGCTTGACCGTGCCCTCGATGACCATGCAGCCGGCGACCGCGCCGAACTTCGAGCTGCGGAACACCTCGCGCACCTGCGCGATGCCGATGATCTCCTCGCGCACTTCCATCCCGAGCATGCCGGTCGCGACCTGCTTCACCTGGTCGATGACGTCGTAGATGATCGAGAAGTAGCGCAGGTCGAGGCCATTCGCCTCGATGATGCGGCGCGCGGACGCGTCGGCGCGCACGTTGAAGCCGATGATCACGGCCTTCGAGGCGGCCGCGAGGGTGGCATCCGACTCGGTGATGCCGCCGACCCCGGAAGCGATCACGTTGACGCGGATCTTTTCGGTCGTGATCGCCGACAGCGATTCGCGCAGCGCCTCGGCCGAACCCTGCACGTCGGCCTTGACGACCAGGTTCAGCGTGAGCTGGCCGGCGCCCTCGCCCATCTGCGCCATGATGTCTTCCATGCGGTTGCCGGCCTGCTTGACCAGGCGCGTCTCGCGACGCTTCTGCTGGCGCTGCTGGGCGACGTCCTTGGCCAGGCGCTCGTCGGCGACGACGACGAAATCGTCGCCGGCCTGCGGTACGCCCGACAGGCCGAGCACCTGCACCGGGATCGACGGGCCGGCCGAGTCGACCTGCTTGCCGGTCTCGTCGAACAGCGCGCGCACGCGGCCGTACTCGACGCCGCAGACGAGGAAGTCGCCGCGCTTCAGGCGACCCTGCTGCACCAGCACGGTCGCGACCGGGCCGCGGCCCTTGTCGAGGCTCGCCTCGATCACCGCACCGCTCGCACGCCCGTCCGGCGCCGCGGTCAGGTCCATCACTTCGGCCTGCACCGAGATCGCGTCGAGCAGCGCATCCACGCCCATGCCGGTCTTGGCCGACACCGGCACGAACTGCACGTCGCCACCCCACTCCTCCGGCACGACCTCGTGCTGGACCAGGCCCTGCTTGACCGTGTCCGGGTTGGCGTCGCTCTTGTCCATCTTGTTCATCGCGACGATCAGCGGCACCTTCGCCGCTCGCGCGTGCTGGATCGCCTCGACCGTCTGCGGCATGACGCCGTCGTCGGCCGCGACCACCAGCACGACGATGTCGGTCGACTGCGCGCCACGCGCGCGCATCGACGAGAACGCCGCGTGGCCGGGCGTGTCGAGGAAGGTGATCACGCCCTTCGGCGTTTCGACGTGGTACGCGCCGATGTGCTGGGTGATGCCTCCGGCTTCGCCGGAGGCGACCTTGGTACGGCGGATGTAGTCGAGCAGCGACGTCTTGCCGTGGTCGACGTGACCCATGATCGTCACGACCGGCGGGCGCGGCGCCTTCTCCGCTTCGTCCGTCGCCTGCTGCGCGAGCAGCGTGGTTTCGGCGCTGGTGTCCTCGGCCGCCACGACCTTGTGGCCGAGCTCTTCCGCCACGAGCACCGCGGTGTCGTGGTCGATCGTCTGGTTGATCGTCACCATGACTCCCATCTTGAAAAGTGCCTTGACCACGTCCGCGCCCTTGATCGCGAGCTTCGCGGCGAGGTCGGCGACGGTGATCGTCTCGCCCACGGCGATCTCGCGCACGACCGGAGCGGTCGGCCTCGAGAATGCATGCGCGGGGCCTGAACGCGACGGGTCCGATTGGCGCGACTTCGGCCGCTTGCGGCCGGTGGTGCGGCGCGCGGCGCCTTCACGCGACAGATGCAGTTCGTTACCGAAATAGCGGGTACCGGCGTCGTCCGGCGCGGCTTCGTCGCGCATCCGGTGCGAACCGTGCTTGGCCTTGTGGCGGTGCGCACCGTCGTTGCCGGCCGTGGCCTCGCGCGTGCGGTCCTGGCGCGCATGCGAATCGCGCGCGGCGGCAGCGGCCGCGTCGCCCGCGGCGGCGGCTTCGGCCGGGGCGTCCGGCGCGCGCTGGCGCGCCTCCTCCTCGGCCTTGCGGCGCGCCTCTTCCTCGGCGGCCGCCGCGCGGCGCGCCTCCTCGGCGGCACGCATCCTGGCGTCTTCCTCGGCGCGGCGACGCTCGGCTTCCGAGCGCGCGCGATCCTCCGCCTCGCGCTTGAGCTGCGATTCGCCGAGCTTGCGCAGGGCTTCCTCGCGCTCGGCGTCGACCTGCGAGCTCTCTTCCACCGCGCTGCGCTTGACGTAGGTGCGCTTCTGGCGGACCTCGACGTTGACGGTCTTCGCGGTCGCGCCGCGCTGGCCCGGCACGACGGTGATCTCGCTGACCGTGCGGCGCTTCAGGGTGATCTGGCGCGGCGCCGCAGCGGCTTCCGGCTGCACTTCGTCCTTCTTGCCGTGGGTACGGCGCAGGAAGCCGAGCAGCTTCACCTTCTCGGTGCTGCTGATGACCTGGTCGGGATCGGTGAACTTCATGCCCGCTTCGCCGAGCTGCGCAAGCAGCTTGTCGACGGGTGTGCCGAGGACCTTGGCCAACTGCTTGATCGTGACGTCCGACATCGATTGGATACTCCGTGGCCCTGCGACGCGTGCGGGTGAATCTCCGTAAAGGGTAGCGCGCCCGCACCGGCGCGTCCCCGTTGCCGCGCTTGGCGCGCGGCACGCCCGCCGCCGTTACGCGGCCGCGGCCTCGCGCGCCGCCATGATCAGCGCGGCCGCCTGGTCCTCGTCCACGCCCTCGATGCCGAGCTCCATGAACTCGTCGGTCGCGAGGTCAGCGAGGTTCTCGCGGGTGACGATCCCGTGCGAGGCGAGTTCGAACGCGAGCGATTCCTCCATCCCCTCGACCGCGAGCAGGTCGTCGGCAGGGCGGTGCTCCTCGATGCCTTCCTCGACCGCCAGCGCGTCGGTGAGCAGCGCGTCGCGCGCGCGGGCGCGCAGTTCCTCGACGATGTCCTCGTCGAAGCCCTCGATGCCGAGCAGCTCCGCGGTCGGCACGTAGGCGATTTCCTCGACCGTCGAGAAGCCTTCCTGGACGAGGATCTGCGCGATCTCGCCGTCGACCTCGAGCTTGCTGATGAACAGCTCGCGCGCGGCGGCCTGCTCGGCCTCGCTCTTCTGGCGCACCTGGTCGGCGGTCATCACGTTGAGCTGCCAGCCCGACAGCTTGCTCGCGAGGCGCACGTTCTGGCCGCCGCGGCCGATCGCCTGGGACAACTTGTCCTCGGCGACGGCGATGTCCATCGAATGCTTTTCCTCGTCGACGATGATCGACTGGACCTCGGCCGGCGCCATCGCATTGATGACGAACTGGGCCGGGTTCTCGTTCCACAGCACGATGTCGATGCGTTCGCCGTTGAGCTCGTTCGACACCGCCTGCACGCGCGAACCGCGCATGCCGATGCAGGCGCCGATCGGGTCGGTGCGGTGGTCGTGGGCGACCACGGCGATCTTGGCACGGTCGCCCGGGTCGCGCGCGCAGGCCTTGATCTCGACCAGGCCCTGGCCGACTTCGGGCACCTCGAGCTTGAACAGCTCCATCATCAGCTCGGGCGCGGTGCGCGAAACGAACAGCTGCGGGCCGCGCGGCTCCGACTTCACTTCGTACAGGTAGCCGCGCAGTCGATCACCGGTACGGACCGCCTCACGCGGGATGCTGCGGTCGCGCGGCACGAACGCCTCGGCATTGCCGCCGAGGTCGAGGTAGATGCTGCCGCGTTCGACGCGCTTGACGATGCCGGTGATGAGCTCGCCGACGCGATCCTTGTACGCGTCCACGACCAGCGCACGCTCGGCCTCGCGCACGCGCTGCACGATGACCTGCTTGGCCGCCTGGGCGGAAATGCGCCCGAAGTCCGGATTCTCGATCTGCTGCTCGATGAACTCGCCGACCTCGATGCCCTCGACTTCCTCGACCGCGTCCATGAGGCGGATCTGCCGGTCCGGCGACTCCATGACGACGTCGTCGGCGACGACTTCCCAGCGCCGAAACGTCTCGTAGTCACCCGTCTCGCGGTCGATCGCGACGCGCACGGCGACGTCCTCCTCGGCGTAGCGCTTCTTCGCGGCGGACGCGAGAGCGGCTTCCATCGCCTCGAAAATGACGCCCCTCGGCACGCCCTTCTCGTTGGCGACCGCGTCGACGACCAGCAGCAGATCTTTGCTCATCTTGGGCTCCTTCGGAACGGCTCCGCGCCGGCCGAACGATGTTCGTGGTTCCGGTTTTCCTGACCCCGGGCATCCGCCCGGCACTTCGTACCGCCAGCGCCCGGCCTGAAGCACCGGACGCGACTATTTCTTCTTCCGCTTCGGCACGGCGCCCGGCTCGGCCTTGCCCGGCTTGGCCGGCGCCAGCCCGAGGGCGACGTAATCGGGCACGAGGCGCGCCTTGGCGATGTTCGCGTGCGCGATCCCGACCGGCTTGCCGTCCTGCTCGATCGTGACCCGTTCCGCATCCACGGCGGCGATGCGCCCCTGGAAGCGGCGGCGCCCGTCGACGGGCAGGTTCACGGTCAGCTTGGCCTGTTCGCCCAGGAAACGCCCGAAATGCGCCGGCGTGAACAGCGGCCGCTCCAGCCCGGGCGACGACACCTCGAGGGTGTAACGCCCCGCGACCGGGTCGTTGACGTCGAGCAGGGCCGAGATTTCGCGGCTGGCGCGCTCGCAGTCGTCGATCGTGACGCCGCGCTCGGACTCGTCGATGTACACGCGCAGCAGGCTGCCGCCCGCATTCGGGCTGAACTCGATCCCGACCAGTTCGAGGCCGAGGCCGGTGATCGCGGGTTCCAGCAGCTGGGCGAGTTCCTCGTTCGTCATGGTCCTTCGCCGCGCCGGCCGTGCCGGCGCGCAAACACAAACAAAAAATGGGCACGAGGCCCATTCCGTAGTTCGCCGTTGTGTCGCATCCAACATCGGCGGAATGCCGCGTCGCCGCGGCCGGCGCGTCCTGCGCCTGGTCCAAAGAAAAGGCCGCTCTAGGCGGCCTTTCCCTTAGACCTTGAAAAACTGGTAGCGGGGGCAGGATTTGAACCTGCGACCTTCGGGTTATGAGCCCGACGAGCTGCCAGACTGCTCCACCCCGCACCGAGCTACGCAGTGTAGCGTCTGCGCGACGATCCGGCAAGCACCGCGTTACTGCGCCGCCGCGACCGAGAGCGCGCGGTTGCACCAGTCGAGCAGCGGCCCCCACGCGGCGCCGAGCGCGAGCAGCGCGAGGCCGTTCAGTGACAGCGCCCAGCGGAAGGCAAGGTCCGCCGGGAGGGCCAGCGGCGCCGCGTCTTCCGGCTCGTCGAAGTACATGACCTTGACCACGCGCAGGTAGTAGTACAGGCCGATGATCGCGAACACGATCGCGACGATCGCGAGCCACAGCTGGCCGGCATCGACGACCGCTTTCAGCACCATCAGCTTGGCGAAGAAGCCGAACAGCGGTGGCACGCCGGCGAGCGAGAACATCGCGATCGCCATCACGCCCGCGTACCACGGGTTGCGCCGGTTCAGGCCGCGGAAGTCGTCGATCTCCTCCGCCTCGAAGCCGGCACGCGCGAGCAGCATGATCATGCCGAACGCGACGGTGGTCATCAGCGCATAGCAGATCACGTAGAACATCGCGGCGGCGTAGCCGGCCGGCGTGCCCTCGACGAAACCGAGCAGGAGGAAGCCGACGTGCGAGATCGTCGAATAGGCGAGCAGGCGCTTCAGGTTCGTCTGCGCGATCGCGAACAGGTTGCCGACCGCGAGCGACGCGACCGCGAGCACCGCCAGCATCTGCGTCCAGTGCTCGCTCATGCCGCCCATCGCGCCTTCGAGCAGGCGCCACGCCATGCCGAACGCGGCGAGCTTGGAGGCCGAGCCGACGAACAGCGTGACCGCCGTCGGCGCACCCTGGTACACGTCCGGCAGCCACATGTGGAACGGCGCGGCGCCGAGCTTGAACGCTGTGCCGGCGACGAGGAAGACCAGGCCGAACGCGAGCAGCATGCGGTGCGGGCTGTTCGCCGAGAAATCGGCGACCGCGTGGATCTTCGCGAGGTCGAGCGTGCCGGTGGCGCCGTAGATCATCGACATGCCGTAGAGCAGCAGGCCGGAGGCGAGCGCGCCGAGCACGAAATACTTGATCGCCGCCTCGCTGGAAACCGGTGAATCGCGGTTCAGGGCGACCAGCGCGTACGAGCTCAGGGTGAGCAGCTCGAGGCCGAGGTAGACCGTCACCAGGTTGCCGGCGGAGACCAGCAGCAGCATGCCGAGCGTCGCGAACAGCAGCAGCAGGTAGAACTCGCCGACGAACAGCTTGCGCGCGCGCAGGTAGTCGCGTCCGTATACGAACACGAGGCCGGTCGTCAGCAGCACGAACACCTTGAGCACGGTCGCGACGCCGTCGCGCAGGAACATGCCGTCGAACGCCGGCACGCTCGCGCCCGTCGCCGGCGCGCCGCTGCAGACCAGCCAGCCGGTCGCGGCGAGGGCCGCGATCGACAGCCAGTGCGTGACCGCGCGCCGGCTCGGCGGCAGGAACAGGTCGATCAGCAGGATCGCGCAGGTCGCGCCGAGCAGGAACAGCTCCGGCAGCATCGTCACGAGATCGGCGGGGTTGTACTGGATCATGTCGGGCGGCTCACATCTTGGCCAGGGCGAGCTGCTGCACGAGCTGCTGCACGGCGGGTTCCATCAGGTCGGTCAGCGGCTTCGGGTAGACGCCGACGGCGAGCACGCCCGCCGCGAAGGCGCCGAGCACGATCCATTCGCGCAGGTCGAGGTCCTTCATCTTGGCGACCTTGTCGTTGCCGACCTCGCCGAAGACCACGCGCTTGACCAGCCACAGCGTGTACGCCGCGCCGATGATGAGGGTGAAGGCGGCGACGAACGCGACGAGCGGCTTGTCCTGGAACGCGGCGAGGATGACCATGAACTCGCCGACGAAGCCGGAGGTGCCCGGCAGGCCGCAGTTGGCCATCGCGAACAGCACCATGAACGCGGCGAACCACGGCATCACGTTGGCCACGCCGCCGTAGTCGCGGATCATGCGCGTGTGCAGGCGGTCGTACAGCACGCCGATGCACGAGAACATCGCGCCCGACACGAAGCCGTGCGAGATCATCTGCACCATCGCGCCCTGCACCGCGAGGCGCGCGCCGACCGGGTTGCCGTTCGTGCGCACGAGCGCCAGCGCGATGAAGATGCCGAGGGTGACGAAGCCCATGTGCGCGATCGACGAATACGCGACGAGCTTCTTCATGTCCTCCTGCACCAGTGCGACGTAGCCGATGTAGACGACGGCGATCAGCGACATCGCGATCACGACCCAGGCGTACTCCTGCGACGCGTCCGGAGTGATCGGCAGCGAGAAGCGCACGAAGCCGTAGCCGCCGACCTTCAGCATGATCGCGGCGAGGATCACCGAGCCGCCGGTCGGCGCCTCTACGTGCGCGTCGGGCAGCCAGGTGTGCACCGGCCACATCGGCACTTTGATCGCGAATGCGATCAGGAAGGCGAAGAACAGCCACGCCTGCTCGCGCGCGCCGAGGGCGGCGTGGGCGAACGCGTCGAGCGAGAACTGCCCGGTCTTCATGTGCAGGTAGATCAGCCCGAGCAGCATGAAGATCGAGCCGAGGAAGGTGTAGATGAAGAACTTCAGGGTCGCGTAGACGCGCCGCGGGCCGCCCCAGATGCCGATGAGGATGAACATCGGGATCAGCATGCCTTCGAAGAAGACGTAGAAGAGCAGCGCGTCGGTGGCCGCGAACACGCCGACGAGCAGGCCCTCGAGCGCGAGCATCGCCGCCATGTACTGCGACACCCGCTCCTCGATCGGGCCCCACGCGCCGAGGATCACGAGCACGCTCGTGAACGTCGTCAGCACGATCAGCGCGATCGAGATGCCGTCGACGCCGAGCGCGTAGTTCGCGTTCAACGCAGTGATCCACGGCACGTGCTCGATGAACTGCATCCCCGGCACGGCGGGCACGTAGTGCGTCCACAGCGGGATCGACAGCACGAAGGTCGCGATCGCGAACAGCAGCGCCAGCCAGCGCGCCACGCGCGCCTCGCGGCCGAGCGCGAGCACGATGACGGCGCCGACGACCGGCAGCCAGATCAGGAGACTCAGGAGGTGCGAAACGGGCATGGTCTTGTCGTTTCCCAGGTCGTCACGGCGTCGGGTGGGCGAGCCACCACACGCCGCCGAGCAGCGCGATCAGGCCGAGGATCATCGCGAAGGCGTAGTGATAGAGGTATCCGGACTGCAACCAGCGCACGGTCGCGGAGACACGATCGACCAGCGCCGCCGAACCATTGACCGCGACGCCGTCGATCAGTCCGGCGTCGCCGCCCTTCCACAGGCCGCGGCCGAACGCGACGCCCCCGCGCGCGAACACCGCCTGGTACAGCTCGTCGATCCAGTACTTGCGCTCGAGCACCACGTAGAGCGGACGCAGCGCGTGCTTGAAGCGCGCGGTGACGCCGGGGTTGAACAGCCAGATCCAGGTCGCCACCGCGAAGCCGGCCAGCGCGATCCAGAACGGCGGCTGCAGGAAGCCGTGCATCACCATCGCGAGCGGGCCGTGGAACTCGCGGCCGAGGTCGGCCAGCACGTCGTTCGCCTCGTCGACGCGGATCGCGGCGCGGAACCAGCCGCCGAACAGCATCGGCCCGACCGTGAACCAGCCGATCAGCACCGAAGGGATCGCGAGCAGGACCAGCGGCAGCGTGATGACCCAGGGTGACTCGTGCGGCGCATGCGCGAGGTGGCCCGGCTGGTGGTGCCCGTGCGGCCCGTGGTCGTCGCCGTGGTGGCCGTGGCCGTGCGAATGCGCGTCGACGACGAATCGCTCGCGGCCGTGGAAGGTCTTGTACAGGAGGCGGAAGCTGTACAGCGCGGTCACGAACACGCCGGCGAGCACGCAGAAGTAGGCGTAGCCTGCGCCCCAGCGGTGCGATTCGGCGACCGCCTCGATGATCGCGTCCTTGGAGAAGAATCCCGCGAAGCCCGGCGCGCCGGCGAGCGCGAGTGAACCGAGCCACATCGTGATCCAGGTGACCGGCATGTACTTCCTGAGGCCACCCATGTGGCGCATGTCCTGCTCGTGGTGCATCGCGACGATGACGGAGCCGGCGCCGAGGAACAGCAGCGCCTTGAAGAACGCGTGCGTCATGAGGTGGTAGACGCCGCCCGCGTAGGCGGATACGCCGAGCGCGACCGTCATGTAGCCGAGCTGCGACAGGGTCGAATAGGCGACGACGCGCTTGATGTCGTTCTGGACGACGCCGATCAGGCCGGTGAACAGGGCCGTCGTCGCGCCGATCACGAGCACGAACGACAACGCGGTTTCGCTCAGCTCGAACAGCGGCGACATGCGCGCGACCATGAAGATGCCCGCAGTCACCATCGTCGCGGCATGGATCAGCGCGGAGATCGGCGTCGGGCCTTCCATCGAATCCGGAAGCCACACGTGCAGCGGCACCTGCGCCGACTTGCCCATCGCGCCGACGAACAGGCAGATGCAGACGATCGTCGCGACGTGCCACGGATGGCCGGCGAAGATCTCCACCGTGCGCGCCGGCATCGTGTCGCTGATGGTCGCGCTGAACACCTGCGCGTAGTCGAGCGAACCGAACCAGTACAGCACGCCGGCGATGCCAAGCAGGAAGCCGAAGTCGCCGACGCGGTTGACCAGGAACGCCTTCATGTTGGCGAAGATCGCGCTGGGCCGCTTGAACCAGAAGCCGATCAGCAGGTAGGAGACCAGGCCGACCGCTTCCCAGCCGAAGAACAGCTGCAGGAAGTTGTTGCTCATGACCAGCATGAGCATCGAGAACGTGAACAGCGCGATGTAGCTGAAGAAGCGCTGGAAGCCGTCGTCGTCGGCCATGTAGCCGATCGTGTACACGTGCACCATCAGCGAGACGAAGGTGACGACCACCATCATCATCGCGGTCAGGCGATCGACCATGAAGCCGACGTGCGCGCCGAGCGAGCCGACCTCGAACCAGGTGTAGAGGTTCTCGTTGAAGGTCGGCGCCCCGCCCCAGGCCAGCTGGTAGAGCACCCAGAACGAAGCCGCGCAGGACACCGCGACGCCGGCGATGGTGACGCCGGCCGCGCCGGCGCGGCCGACCACGTTGCGCAGCAGGCCGGCGACCGCCGCGCCGAACAGCGGCGCCAGCACGATGAGCAGGAGGATGGACTTGGGAAGCATCGTCGATCAGCCCTTCATCGAGTCGATTTCGGCGACGTTGATCGTCGCGCGGTTGCGGAACAGCACGACCAGGATCGCGAGGCCGATCGCCGACTCCGCCGCGGCCACGGTCAGGATGAAGAACACGAACACCTGCCCCGACGGGTCGCCGAGGAAGCGCGAGAACGCGATGAAATTCGTGTTGACCGCGAGCAGCATGAGCTCGATCGCCATCAGCAGCGTGATGACGTTCTTGCGGTTGATGAAGATGCCGGCGACGGCGATGCAGAACAGCACCGCGCCGAGCGTCAGGTAGTGCGCGAGCGTGATCACGGCGTGTTCGCCTCCCCGGACTGGCCGGCCGCGGGCGGCACGACCGGCTGCATCTTGACGATGCGGATGCGGTCGCGCGGCTGCACCATCACCTGGCGCGCCGGGTTCTGCGTGCGCACGCCGCTGCGATGGCGCAGGGTGAGCGGGATCGCGGCGACGATGGCGACGGTCAGGATCAGCGCGGCGACCTCGAACGGCAGCAGGAAGCGACTGAACAGCGTGGTCGCGAGCCAGGTCGTGTTGGACATCCCGGCCGCGAGCGCAGGGTCCGCCGGCGCCGGCAGCTGCATCGAGCGCACGCCGATCAGGCCGAGCATCTCCACCAGCATCACGACCGCGACGACCAGGCCGACCGGCAACGCGCGCACGAAGCCTTCGCGCAGCGGATCGAGGTCGAGGTCGAGCATCATGACCACGAACAGGAACAGCACCATGACCGCGCCGACGTAGACCAGCACCAGCGCGATCGCGAGGAACTCCGCGTCGGCGAGCAGCCAGGTGCAGGCGGTCGAGAAGAAGGTCAGCACCAGGCACAGCGCGGCGTGCACCGGGCTGCGCACCGAGACCACGGCGAGCGCGGACCCGGCCGAGACGGCGGCGAAGGCGTAGAAGCAGATCAGATGGAAGCTCATGGGTCCGTATCCGTCAGCGGAACGCCGCGTCCTGCGCGCGCGCGGCCGCGATCTCGCTCTCGAAGCGGTCGCCGATCGCGAGCAGTTGCGGCTTCGTCACGACGTTCTCGCCGCGCCGCTCGAAGTGGTATTCGTGGATCGAGGTCTCCACGATCGAATCGACCGGGCAGCTCTCCTCGCAGAAGCCGCAGAAGATGCACTTGAACAGGTCGATGTCGTAACGCGTGGTGCGGCGGGTGCCGTCCGCGCGCGGCGCAGAATCGATGGTGATCGCCAGCGCCGGGCAGACCGCCTCGCACAGCTTGCACGCGATGCAGCGCTCCTCGCCGTTCGGGTAGCGGCGCAGCGCGTGCAGTCCGCGGAAGCGGTTCGACTTCGGGATGTGCTCCATCGGGTAGCGCACCGTGTACTTCGGTCGCCACAGGTACTTGAACGTCAGGCCGAGGCCGGCCAGCAGTTCCAGCAGCATCAGGCTCTTGAGATAGCTCGTGACTCGATTCATTGCCATCGCCTCAAGCGCCCACCGTGACCCAGCCGAAATACTTCAGGCACCCCGCCACGAACACCCACGCGATCGTGATCGGGATGAACACCTTCCAGCCGAGTCGCATGATCTGGTCGTAGCGGTAGCGCGGGAAGCTCGCGCGGAACCAGATGTACGCGGTGGCGAAGAAGAACATCTTCAGGAACAACCAGGGCCAGCCGCCCTTCCAGATCCAGTCGATCGTCCAGTGCACGTCCGCCTGGACCCAGCCCTGGATCGGGCTCAGCCAGCCGCCGAGGAACAGGATCGGCGCGAGGAACGACACCAGGATCATGTTCGCGTACTCGGTCAGGAAGAACACCGCGAACGGCGCTCCCGAGTACTCGACGTGGAAGCCGGCGACGATCTCCGACTCGCCCTCGGCGACGTCGAACGGCGCGCGGTTCGTCTCGGCCACGCCGGAGACGAAGTAGATGACGAACATCGGCAGCAGCGGCACCCAGAACCAGTCGAGGAAGCCCTTGCCACCGGCCTGCGCCAGCACGATGTCGCTGAGGTTGAGGCTGCCGGCGAGGATCAGCACGCTGACCAGCGAGAAGCCCATCGCGATCTCGTAGCTGACCACCTGCGCGGCGGAGCGCATCGCGCCGAGCAGCGCGTAGCGGGAGTTCGACGCCCAGCCCGCGATGATGATGCCGTACACGCCCATCGAGGTCATCGCGAGCAGGAACAGCAGGCCCGCGTTCGCGTTCGACCAGGCGAGCTGCGGCCCGATCGGGATCACGGCCCAGGCTGCGAACGCGGGAACGAGCGCCCACAGCGGCGCGAGCAGGAACAGGCCCTTGTTCGCGTTGGCCGGGTAGACGACTTCCTTCAGCAGCAGCTTGAAGACGTCGGCGAAGGTCTGCGCGAGTCCGAACGGACCGACCTTGTTCGGCCCCATGCGCACGTGCATCCAGCCGATGACCTTGCGTTCCCACCAGACGTACAGCGCGACGCCGATGATGACCGGCAGCAGCGGCAGCAGCAGCAGGCCGATCGCCATCGATAGCGTCGGGAACGTCGTCGTGAACCAGTTGAAGGCGGCGATGATCGAGTCCATGCGGATCAGGCCTTCGCGATGTCGAGGGTGGCGCCGTACGGCGGGAGCGCGGACGAGCCCTTCAGGCCCGCCTCGACCCAGGCCGCGCCGCGTGGCACGCGCGCGGAGACTTCGACCGGCAGCACGACCCCGGAGACCTTGGCGCTCGCGCCATGGCCGAGCCCGAGCGCGAGCGCGTCCTCCGGATGCAGCGTGACGCACGCGCTGCGCGCGAGCGGATGCGCCTGGAGCGCGGGCGAACGACGCACGACCGGGTCGGCGGCATAGATGGCGGTGGTGGCCACGCGCTCGAGGCGGCCCGGCGCGGCGGTCATGCGCGGGCGCAGGCCCGCGTGCGCGGTTGCCGGCGGCGGCGGCTCGGCGGCCATCTTCGCGCGCACTTCGCCGATGTCGATGAAGCCGAAGCCGTCGAGCGCGAGCGCCGAACCGAGCGCGCGCAGCACCTTCCAGCCCGGGCGCGCATCACCCGGCAGCCGCGCTGCGGGCGCGAGCACCTGCGTCGTGCCGTCGAGGTTCGTGTAGCTGCCGTCGATCTCCGGCGGCAGGCCGATCGGCAGCACGGCGTGCGCGGTGCGCTTGACGCCGTTGCAGGCGTACGCGCCGACGTAGACGCAGAACGCGGCTTCGGAACGCGCGCGGTCGAACGCCGCCGGCGCGCTCGTGTCCTGCGAACCGGTGTGGTAGACGATCAGGTTCCTGAGCGGATTGGCCAGCTGCGCCGCCGCGTCGCGCCCGCCGCTGCGCGGCTGCGCGCCGGCGTCGGCGAGGCCGATCGCGTTGGCGCCGCCGGGAATCTCGTCGTAGGCCGAACCGGTCGCGCGGGCGAGGAAACGCGCCGCCGCGCGCAACGTCGACGCATTCGGATGGTGGACCGCGGTTTCGCCGAGGATCACGACCGAGCCCTCGCTGTCGGCGAGCAGCTTCGCCAGCGCCTGGGCCGCATCGTCGGCGCGGACGCCCTGGATCGACTGCGCGAGCGCGGACGACTCCGGCAGGTGCCCGGCGTCGTTGGCAGCCCTGGCCAGCGCGAGCAGCGCATCGACCATGCCCTGCGGCGTGACGATCGTGCGGCCGGCGAGCTCGAAGTTGAAATCGAAGTCGATCGGGTTGACCACGTGCACGCGCGCACCGCCGCGGACCGCCTTGCGCAGGCGATGGTTGAGCAGCGGCACCTCGTGGCGCGGATTGCAGCCGACGAGCAGGATCGCCTTCGCCTTCTCGATCTCGGCGACGGGCATCTCGAACGGCGACGCATGCGGCGCGTCGGAGAAGTCGAGCGTGCGCAGGCGATGGTCGACGTGGTCGCTGCCGAGCGCGCGCAGCAGCTTGCCGAGCAGCCAGCCCTCCTCGCTCGAGGTCAGTGGCGCGACCAGCGCGCCGATTTCGCCGCGCGCCTCGCGCAGGCGGTCGGCGACGAACGCGAGCGCCTCGTTCCAGCTCACCTCGACGAGTTCGCCGTCGCGGCGGATCATCGGCTTCGTGGCGCGGTCGGCCGCGCGCAGGCCGTCATTCGAATAGCGGTCGCGGTCCGAGGCCCAGCATTCGTTGATCGCCTCGTTGTCGCGCGGGACCGCGCGCAGCACCTCTCCACGGCGCACGTGCAGCCAGAGGTTCGTGCCGAGCGCATCGTGGTAGCCGATCGACTCGCGCGCGAGCAGTTCCCACGCGCGCGCCTTGAAGCGGAACGGCTTGTTGGTCAGGGCGCCGACCGGGCAGACGTCGATGACGTTGCCGGACAGCTCGCTCATCAGCGGCTTGCCGACGTAGGTGCCGATCTGCAGGCGCTCGCCGCGCTCCATGCCGCCCAGTTCGTAGGTGCCGGCGACTTCGGACATGAAGCGCACGCAGCGCGTGCACTGGATGCAGCGCGTCATCTCGGTCTCGACCAGCGGGCCGAGGTCCTCGTCGGGGATCACGCGCTTGTTCTCGGCGAAGCGCGAGACCGAGCGGCCGTAGCCCATCGACAGGTCCTGCAGCTCGCATTCGCCGCCCTGGTCGCAGATCGGGCAGTCGAGCGGATGGTTGATCAGCAGGAACTCCATCACGTTGCGCTGCGCGGACAGCGCTCGCTGCGACTGCGTCTGGATCTTCATGCCGTCGGCGACCGGGGTCGCGCAGGCCGGCTGCGGCTTCGGCATCGGCCGCCCGCCGAGCTCCACCTCGACCATGCACATGCGGCAGTTGGCGGCGATCGGCAGCTTCTCGTGGTAGCAGAAGCGCGGGATCGGGATGCCCGCCCGGTCGGCGGCGGCGATGATCATCGAGTTCTTCGGCACGACCATCGAGCGGCCGTCGATCTCGATCGTGACGTGGTCCGGCGGCACGCCGGGTGCTGCGACCTGCGCGCTCATGCCGCGGCCTCCATCCGCGCGTCCACCATCGAACGCCCGTTCTTCACGTAGTACTCGAACTCGTCCCAGAAGTGGCGCAGCATGCCCTGCACGGGCCAGGCCGCGGCTTCGCCGAAGGCGCAGATGGTGTGGCCTTCGATCTGGCCGGCGGCGGCCTTCAGCATCTCGAGGTCACCCGGCACCGCCCTGCCCTCGACGATGCGCGTCAGCATGCGGTACATCCAGCCGGTGCCTTCGCGGCACGGGGTGCACTGGCCGCAGCTTTCCTTGAAGTAGAACTGGCTGATGCGGCGGCAGGCGCGCACCATGCAGGTCGTCTCGTCCATGACGATCACGGCGCCGGACCCGAGGCCGGAACCGGCCTTCTGGATCGCGTCGTAGTCCATGGTCAGCTCCATCATCGTCGCCGCCGGCAGCACCGGCATCGACGAACCGCCCGGGATCACCGCCTTCAGCCGCTGGCCGTTGCGCACGCCGCCGGCCATCTCGAGCAGTTCGCGGAACGGCGTGCCGAGGCGGATCTCGTAGTTGCCGGGCCTGTTGACGTGGCCGGAGACCGAGAAGATCTTCGGGCCGCCGTTGTTCGGCTTGCCCTGGTCGAGGAACCACTGCGCGCCCTTGTTGAGGATCGCGGGCACGGAAGCGTAGGTCTCGGTGTTGTTGATCGTGGTCGGCTTGCCGTACAGGCCGAAGTTGGCCGGGAACGGCGGCTTGAAGCGCGGCTGGCCCTTCTTGCCCTCGAGCGACTCCATCAGCGCGGTCTCTTCGCCGCAGATGTATGCGCCCGCGCCGAGCGCGGTGTGGATGTCGACGTCGATGCCGCTGCCGCCGATGTCACGGCCGAGCAGGCCGGCCGCGTACGCTTCCCTGAGCGCCGCCTCGAAATGCTCGAACGGCTCGTGGTGGAACTCGCCGCGCAGGTAGTTGTAGGCGACGGTCGAGCCGGTCGCGTAGCAGGCGATGGCGAGGCCCTCGATCACCGCGTGCGGGTTGAAGCGCAGGATGTCGCGGTCCTTGCACGTGCCCGGCTCGGACTCGTCCGAATTGCAGAGGATGTACTTCTGCATCGTGCCTTTCGGCATGAACGACCACTTCAGCCCGGTCGGGAAGCCCGCGCCGCCACGGCCGCGCAGGCCGCTCTTCTTGACTTCCTCGACGATCGTCGCAGGGTCGGGCTTCTCGGCGAGGATCTTCTTCCACGCCTTGTAGCCGTCGACCTTGAGGTAGTTGTCCAGCGTCCACGGCTGCTCGAAGTGCAGCGTCGTGTAGACGACCTGGTGTTCCTGCGGTGCGGGACCGTATGCCATGGTGTGCTTCGCTGTGTTCTGCGTGGGGAGCGCCGCCGGCCGGACCGCCGCGCGCGTCGACGCGGCTGCGCCGCTCCTGCCTGTCCTATTCCAACCCGTCGAGGATCCGGTCGACCTTCTCGATCGTCAGGTTCTCGTGGTAGTGGCCGTTGACCACCATCATCGGCGCGCCGCAGCACGCGGCCAGGCATTCCTCCTCCTTCTTGAGGTAGATGCGCCCGTCCTTGCTGCTCTCGCCGAGCTTGATGCCGTACTTCTGCTCGCAGTGGCGCACGATCTCCTCGGCGCCGTTCAGCCAGCACGAGATGTTGGTGCAGATCGCGACGTTGTGGCGGCCGACCGGGTTGGTCTCGAACATCGAATAGAACGTCGCGACCTCGTAGCCCCAGATCTGCGGCAGGCCGAGGTACTTCGTCACCGCCGTGATCAGCTCGTCGGTGAGGTACCCGCCGTTCTGTTCCTGCGCCGCCCACAGGCCCTGGATCAGCGCCGAGCGCTTGCGGTCGGGCGGGAACTTCGCGACCCAGTGGTCGATGTGCCCGCGCGTGTGCGCGTTCAGCGCGACCATCGGATCGACGTCCTTGACCTGCTCGTAGGTGCCGGTCGCCTTCATCGGTCGACTTCTCCAAAAACGACGTCGTAGGTGCCGATCATCGCGACCACGTCCGGCAGCATGTAGCCGCGCACGATCGCGTCCATCGACGACAGGTGCACGAAGCTCGGTGCGCGGCACTTGAGGCGGAACGGCTTGTTCGCGCCGTCGGAGACGAGGTAGATGCCGAACTCGCCCTTCGGCGCCTCGACCGCGGCGTAGGTCTCGCCAGCGGGCACCGTGTAGCCCTCGCTGAAGAGCTTGAAGTGATGGATCAGCGCTTCCATGTCGTCCTTCATCTCGACACGCGAAGGCGGCGCGACCTTGTAGTTGCGCACCATCACCGGGCCCGGATTCGCGCGCAGCCAGTCCACGCACTGCTTGATGATGCGGTTGGATTGGCGCATCTCCTCGACGCGCACGAGGTAGCGGTCGTAGCAATCGCCCTTGACGCCGACCGGGATGTCGAAATCGACTTCGGCGTACTTCGCGTACGGCTGCTTCTTGCGAAGGTCCCATTCGATGCCGGAGCCGCGCAGCATCGGTCCGGTCATGCCCCAGGCGATCGCCTCGTCCGGGGAAACGACGCCGATGTCGACCGTGCGCTGCTTCCAGATGCGGTTTCCGGTCAGCAGTTCCTCGTACTCGTCGACGCGGCGCGGGAAGTCGGCGCAGAACGCGTCGAGGAAGTCGAGCATGGAACCGCCGCGCCACTGGTTGAGGCGATCGAGGTCCTTGCCCTTGTGCCACTTCGACTCGCGGTACTTCGGCATCACCTCGGGCAGGTCGCGGTAGACGCCGCCCGGCCGGTAGTACGTCGCGTGCATGCGCGCGCCGCTGACCGCCTCGTAGCAGTCCATCAGTTCCTCGCGCTCGCGGAACGCGTACAGGAACACGGCCATCGCGCCGAGGTCGAGCGCGTTCGAGCCGATCCACATGAGGTGGTTCAGGATGCGCGTGATCTCGTCGAACATCGTGCGGATCCACTGCGCGCGCTCCGGCGCCTCGATGCCGAGCAGGTTCTCGATCGCCCGCACGTAGGCGTGCTCGTTGCACATCATCGAGACGTAGTCGAGCCGGTCCATGTAGCCGATCGACTGGTTGAACGGCTTCGACTCGGCCAGCTTCTCGGTCGCCCGGTGCAGCAGGCCGATGTGCGGATCGGCGCGCACGACGGTCTCGCCGTCCATCTCCAGCACCAGGCGCAGCACGCCGTGCGCAGCCGGGTGCTGCGGGCCGAAGTTCATCGTGTAGTTCTTGATTTCCTGCATGTCGAAATGACCCGAACTACATCACCGGAAAAAATGGGAACACCGAGCACGCGGAGCACCGTGCTCCGTGTCGAAAGCCCTTGCGTCGCTCGCTCATGGCTTGCGCTCCGCCGCGGCTTCGGCCTGCGCCTGGTCGTAGCGTGAGTCGTCGCGGATCGTGCGCGGCACCAGCACGCGCGGCTCGACCGAGGCGACCGGCTCGTACACGACGCGGCGCTTCTCCGGGTCGTAGCGGACCTCGACGTTGCCGATCAGCGGGAAGTCCTTGCGGAACGGATGGCCGACGAAGCCGTAGTCGGTGAGGATGCGGCGGAGGTCCGGGTGGCCGTCGAAGACGATGCCGAACAGGTCGAACGCCTCGCGCTCGAACCAGTTCGCGCATGGCCAGACATCGACCAGCGACGGCAGGCCGGGCATGTCGTCGTCGACGCAATGCGCGCGCACGCGCAGGCGGCGGTTGTGCGTGAGCGAGAGCAGGTGCACGACGACGCCGTAGCGGTGCGGGATGTGCGCCGCGCGCGGGCGGTTGGCCCATGCGAAACGGCCGGGGCCTTCTCCCTCGACGCCGCGCGAGAAGCCGGTCCAGCTGGCCTCGAAGGTGTCCCACTCGCTGTCGCCCCAGGACAGGTAGTCGACGCCGCAGAGGTCCACCAGCTGCTCGAAGCGCAGCGACGGTTCGTCGCGCAGCAGCCTGGCCACCGCGAGCCAGTTCTCGGGCAGCACTTCGATCGTGGTTTCGCCGCGCGCCTCGTCGATGCGGGCGAGCTTCTGCCCGAGCACGGCCTCGAGCGCCTGCGCGAAGGTGATGGCTGTCATGTCCGTACTTCCGTCAGCGCGCGATCGTGTTGGTACGACGGATCTTCTTCTGCAGCTGCAGGATGCCGTGGATCAGCGCTTCGGCCGTGGGCGGGCAGCCCGGCACGTAGACGTCGACCGGCACGATCCTGTCGCAGCCGCGCACGACCGCATACGAGTAGTGGTAGTAGCCGCCGCCGTTCGCGCACGAGCCCATCGAGATCACCCACTTCGGGTCGGGCATCTGGTCGTAGACCTTGCGCAGCGCGGGCGCCATCTTGTTGACCAGCGTTCCGGCGACGATCATCACGTCGGACTGGCGCGGGCTCGGCCGGAAGATCACGCCGTAGCGGTCGAGGTCGAGGCGCGCGGCGCCGGCGTGCATCATCTCGACCGCGCAGCAGGCCAGCCCGAACGTCATCGGCCACATCGAGCCGGTGCGCGCCCAGTTGACGAGGTCGTCCAGCGCGGCGGTGGCGAAACCGCGCTGCAGCAGCGGGTTGTCGTCGCCGGGACGGAGGATGTCGTCGACGACGTTGACCGGCGTCGGGTTGTGCATCGAATCGGCGATGCGGGAAACGAGGCTCATGCGCGGCTCCGGACCAGGCGACCCGTGGACGTCATTCCCATTCCAGCGCTCCCTTCTTCCACACGTAGACGAAGCCGAGCACGAGCAGGGCGAGGAACATGCCCATTTCGACCAGGCCGATCACGCCGAGCTGGCCGAACACCGTCGCCCACGGAAAAACGAAGGCGATTTCGAGGTCGAAGATGATGAACAGGATCGCGATCAGGTAGTAGCGCACGTCGAAACGCATGCGCGCGTCCTCGAACGCCTCGAAGCCGCATTCGTACGGCGAGGCCTTTTCGGGGGTCGGCTTGCGCGGTCCGAGCACGTTGCCGATGACGATCAGCGCGATGCCGATCACGGCCGAAACGACGAGGAACAGGAGGACCGGGAAATACTCGGTCAGCACACGACACCTCCGCGCCGGGGGCGCATCAGCGATCGCGACGGCGTGACCGGCGCGACGACGGTAAGGAAGATCCGAGCCGACCGCCGCGGGCGCGATGCCCGCGACGGTCGTCCAGATCGAGTGGTGCCCAAGAGAGGACTCGAACCTCCACGGGTTTCCCCGCTACCACCTCAAGGTAGTGCGTCTACCAATTCCGCCACCTGGGCACTGCTTACTTTCCGTCCTTCCCCTCTTGCTTGGCCGGCGTCTGTGCCGCGGGCGCGGCCGGCTGGTCCGGTGTCGCCGCGGCTGCGGGTGCCGGCGTGTCCGACGCTGCCGTCGGAGCCGTCGCCGCGGGCGCGGGCACGTCACCGGTGGATGCCGGTGCCGCAACGGGCTCGGCTGGCGTCGCGACCCCGGCCATCACGCCGAGGTCGTTCTGCTGCACGGTGCCGTCCGAACGACCGAGATAGATGCCCATGCCGAGGCTGAGCAGGAAGAACAAACCCGCGAGGACCGCCGTGCTGCGCGACAGGAAGTTCGCCGAACCGCGCGCACCGAAGACGGTCGCCGACGCGCCGCCGCCGAAGCCCGACCCCGCCGCGGCGCCAGCGCCGCGCTGCAGGAGGATCAGGACGATCATGGCGATCGCGATCAGCACATAGAAGATGTTGGCAACGATGGACAGCATGCGTAGCTCTTTACGTTGCGGCCGCGCAGATGGCGAGGAAATCCTCCGCCACCAGCGATGCACCGCCGATCAATCCGCCATCCACGTCGGCCTGGCCGAAGAGCTCGGCCGCGTTGGCGGGCTTGACGCTGCCTCCATACAGGAGCCGCAGCGAGTTGGCGATTGTAGCATCCCGCTCGCGGAATATGCCACGCATGAACGCATGCACGTCCTGCGCCTGCTGCGGCGAGGCGGTACGCCCCGTGCCGATGGCCCAGACCGGTTCGTAGGCGACGACCGCGCGCGCGAACGCGTCGATCCCGGCCACGTCGAGGACCGCCGCCAGCTGGCGGCCGACGACCGCCTCGGTCCGGCCGGCCTCGCGCTCGGCGAGGGTCTCGCCGACGCACAGGATCGGCACCAGGCCGGCCGACTGGGCGGCGACGAACTTCGCCGCCACCAGCGCATCGGACTCGCCGTGGTACTGGCGACGCTCGGAATGGCCGGCGAGCACGTGGGTGCAACCGACGTCCTTCAGCATCGCCGCGGACACCTCGCCGGTGTACGCGCCGCCCGCATGCACGCTGAGGTCCTGCGCGCCGAACGCGATGCCCCGGCCCGCGTACGCGGCGGCGAGGCGCTCGATGTACGGGAACGGTGGCAGCACCGCCACTTCGGCCGACGACGGCAGCGCCGCGGCGATCGCGCCGACGAGCGCATCGGCGCTGTCGCGCGAACCGTGCATCTTCCAGTTTCCGGCGACGAGCGGGCGGCGCATGGGCGTTCCGGGTAGATTCGAAGGCGCGCAAGGATAGCGACCACCCCGTGCAGCGACAACCTCGGCCCGGCGCGGCAGAAAGTCCCGTGGCGCCACGCGCACGCGACGGCCGACTGCAGCCGTCGCGCACGCCACGCCCGATTCCGACTACGCTCGCGCCCATGCCCGCGGAGGATCGCCCCATGCAGCCGTTCCATGCCCTCGTCACCGGCGCGTCCGCCGGCATCGGCGCCGAATTCGCGCGCCAGCTCGCCGCCGAAGGCCTCGGCCTGGTCCTGACCGCGCGCCGGGTCGACCGCCTCGAAGCGCTCGCCGCGGAGCTCCGCGCCAGCCATGGCGTCGACGTCGCCTGCATCGGCGCCGACCTCGCCGACCCGCGCGCGCCGGAGCACCTGTCCGCGGAGTGCGCGCGCCACGGTCTCGACGTCGACGTGCTGGTCAACAACGCCGGCTACGGCGTGACCGGCTCGTTCCTGTCGCGGCCGTGGTCGACGCATGCCGACTTCATCCAGGTCCTGATGACGGCACCGACCGAACTGTGCCACCGCTTCCTGCCCGGGATGCGCGAACGCGGCCGGGGCCGCATCGTCAACGTCGCCTCGCTCGCCGGGCACGTGCCGGCGCCCGCGGGCCACACGCTGTACGCGGCATCGAAGGCCTACCTGATCAAGTTCTCCCAGGCGCTGGCGCTCGAGAACCGCGCCCACGGCGTGCACGTGCTCGCCTGCTGCCCCGGCTTCACCCATTCGGAGTTCCACGACGTCACCGGCACGCGCGAACAGATGAACTCGATGCCGCGCTGGATGTGGATGGATGCGGACGCGGTCGTGCGCGACGCGCTCGACGCGGTCGCGCGCGGCGAGTCGGTGCGCGTCAGCGGACGCGTCAACCGCGCGATCAAGGCGCTGTTCAAGCTCCTGCCCGACCGCGTCGGCGCAGCCCTGATCGCGCGTCAGGGCAAGGACTTCCGCGACGCCAGCTGAGCGCGCGGCCGCTGCGTGCCGGGCCGGGCCCTGCGGGCGGTTCGACCAGCTCGAAACGGTGGCCGTTCCAGCGCAGGTGGGGCATGCGTGCGCGCTCGCGGGCATCCACTACGGGTTCGTCCTCCAGGTAGGCGATCGTCGCCCCGCCGACGCGCAGCCAGGGCACCTCGCGACCGCCCTGCTGCAGCGGCCGGTACGGCGATGCCGCGGACGCGGTGGCCGCGGTCGGCACGAGGAAGAACCATGTCGGCGTGTTCGCGTGGAACCAGCACGGCGCGACGCGCGCGAGATCCGTGTCGAGCGCCTTCACCACGCTGTCCATCGACACGTACGCGCCCCACTCCGGCGCCGGTTCGACACCGAGGAACACGACGTGGCAAGACGCGGCCGGCAGCGCGAGCGCATCGACCGCCTCGACCGCTGCGTGCGCGACGCGCGCGTTGTCGCGCGAACGCTGCGCGATCGCGCCGGCATCGCGATGCGCTCCGAGGCCGAAGGCGACGACGAGGGCCGTCGCGATCGTCGCGAGCGCGGCGCCAGGCAGACGGCGCGTGCGCGCGCGCTCGAGCAGCATCGCGAGCAGCATCGCGACGCCGGTGAGGCCGAGGTAGTAGAGGCGCGACTGCATCGCGGCCTCGACCGCGGATTCGCCGCTGCCGAGCGGCCGTGCATTCAGCGCCGCCACCGGCGCCTGCAGCAGGGCCGGGGACAACAGCAGGACGAGGCCGCAGAGCAGGATCGCGATGTCGTCGCGCTCGCGCGCGCCCGCGCGCCGCAGTGCCGGCAAGGCCGCGATCGCGAGCGCGACCAGCAGCACGCGCGCAGCAGTGCCCAGGCGCGGCCAGAACGTCAGGTACGCCGCGGCCTGGCGCGACCATGCGCCGATGCCCGCGACGAGTGCGTCGACCAGCGGCATCGCGCCGGTCAGCCCGCTCGCCGCGGTGCCGAGCACGCGCGCGCGCCACGCGAACCAGGCCACCGCGACGAGCGCGAGCGCCACGCATGCGAACGCCATGCGCCCGCGTTGCGCGGGCTCCACCCGGGCCTGCCGCAGCCAAAGCGCACCTGCCGCGACCGCCGCGACCAGGCCGATCTCCTTCGACAGCATCGCCGCGAGCGACGCGAGCAACGTCACGGCGAGCCATCCGGCGGCACCGCCGTCGCGGTATCGCACGGCCGCGACGAGTGCGAGCAGCACGAACAGGGTCGCCAGCACGTCGAAACGGGCCGACCACCACAGTGCGGGGCCGATCGCCGCCGGGTGCAGCGCGAACGCGAGCGTGCCGAGCAGCGCGGGCAGCATCGCGATGCGCAGCGTGCGCAACAAGCCGTACAGCGCCAGCGCGACGACGGCATGCAGGGCGAGGTCGAACCGGGCATGCGCGGCGTAGTCGCTGCCGAACCACTGCACGCCGAGCCACATCGAGGCGAAGCCGAGCGGCCGGTAGACCGAACCCGGCACCGGGAAATGATCGTGCGCGAACAGCGGCCACGGCGAGCCGAGCAGGCGCGAGAAGGCGAGCTGGAAGTAGTCGTCGCGCCCCCAGTCGCCGGCCACGCCGGGCGCGAGCACCCATGCAACGGCCGCGACGACGATGGCTGCCGGCAGGAGCGCGCCACGAACCCCGGGTATAGCGGACTGGCGACGGCTCATGCGGCGGGCTTCGCTTCCGTGGGGGGCGCGCAGGGCCGGCAAGTCCGTCACGACCGGGCACAACGACCGGCTGCAGCCCTCAGATCAGCTTGATCTCGCGCAGCCGTTCCTGCAGGTAGTCGTGCGCACTGATCGGCTGCGGATAGCGGTTCGGGTTGTCCGGCGTGATGCACGAAGGCAGCGCGTCGATGATGAAATCCGGGTTCGGATGCAGGAAGAACGGCACCGAATAGCGCGGCTTGCGCGCCTCCTCGCCGGGCGGGTTGACCACGCGGTGCGTCGTCGACGGGTACACGTGGTTGGTCAGGCGCTGCAGCATGTCGCCGATGTTGACCACGATCGTGTCGGCGTCGGCGGTGAACGGCACCCATTCACCCTTGCGCGAGCGCACCTCGAGGCCCTGCGCGCTCGCGCCGACCAGCAGCGTGATCAGGTTGATGTCCTCGTGCGCGCCGGCGCGCACGTTCGGCACGTCCGGCGTGGTGATCGGCGGATAATGGATCGGGCGCAGGATCGAGTTTCCGAAGTTCGTCTTGTCGTCGAAATACGCTTCGGGCAGGCCGATGTGCAGCGCGAGCGCTCGCAGCACGCGCGAGCCGAGCGCATCGAGCGCCTCGTACAGGCCGTAGCCGAACTCGCGAAACCCGGGCACTTCCGCCGGCCACAGGTTCGGCGGCATCACGTCCGCGTAGCGCGAATCGCGCGGGATCTCGCGGCCGATGTGCCAGAACTCCTTCAGGTCCGGATACTTCGAGTCCTTCGCGGTCTCGACGCCGAACGGCGTGTAGCCGCGCGCGCCGCCCTGCCCCGGCACGTGGTACTTCATCTTGACGTCGGCCGGCAACGCGAAGAACGCCCTGAACGCCTCGTAGGCGCCGTCGATCGCCGCCTGCGGGATGCCGTGGTTGCGAATGCCGGCGAAGCCCCATTCGCGGTAGGCCGCGCCGATCTCGGCGACGAACGCGTCACGGTCGTCGTCGTAGCGGCGGATGTCGAGGGTCGGGATGCGCGAGGTCATGGCCGTCCGGCGGATCGTCTGTCCGCCGCCGATCTTACGGCCTCGGCGAGGCCGGCGGCGAGTCGCTCCACCACGACCGGGTCGCCCGCCTCGATCGTCACGCGCACCAGCGGCTCGGTGCCTGACGGTCGCAGCACCACGCGCCCCTGCCCCTCGAGCTCGGCACGCGTGCGCGCGAGCACGGCCTGCACGCCGGCATCGTCGACCACGGCGGCGGCATTGCCGGCGACCGGTACGTTCACCGTCGTCTGCGCCACCTTGTGCATGCCGGCGACCGCCTCGTCGAGATGCCTGCCGCTGCGCCGCAGCACGTCGAGCACCTGCAGCGCGGCGACGATCGCGTCGCCGCTCGTCGCTCGATCGAGCGCGAGGATGTGCCCCGACGCCTCGCCGCCGAGCACGCCGCCCTTCGCCTTGAGTTGCTGCAGCACGTGGCGGTCGCCGACGTTGGCGCGCACGAACGGCACGCCGAGCGCACCCATCGCGCGCTCGAGGCCGTAGTTGCTCATCAGCGTGCCGACCAGCGGGCCGCGCAGGCGGCCGCTCGCGTGCCAGTCGGTCGCGAGCGCGTAGAGCAGCTGGTCGCCGTCGACCAGCGCACCGTGGCGGTCGACCATCAGCACGCGGTCGCCGTCACCGTCGAAGGCGATGCCGAGATCGGCGCCGGCCTCGACCACGGCACTCTGCAGCGCCTGCGGGTGCATGCAGCCGACGCCGCGATTGATGTTGAGGCCGTCCGGCTGCACGCCGATCGCGCTGACCGTCGCGCCGAGCTCGCCGAACACCGTCGGCGCGATCTGGTAGGTCGCGCCGTGCGCGCAATCGAGCACGATGCGCAGGCCGCGCAGGTTCAGCGCCGGCGGCACCGTGCCCTTGCAGAATTCGGCATAGCGGACGACCGCCTCGCGCACGCGCACGACCTTGCCGATCGCTTCCGAGGCGACGGTGCGGAACGGCGCCTCCAGTTCGTCCTCGATCGCTCGTTCGAGCGCGTCGTCGAGCTTCTCGCCCTCGGCCGAGAAGAACTTGATGCCGTTGTCGTGGTGCGGGTTGTGCGAGGCGCTGATGACGATGCCCGCGCTCGCGCGCAGCGAACGCGTGAGGTAGGCGACCGCGGGCGTCGGCATCGGGCCGAGCAGGCTGACGCCCGCGCCCGCGGCGACGAGGCCGGCCTCCAGCGCGGACTCGAACATGTAGCCCGAAACGCGTGTGTCCTTGCCGATGACGACATTGACGTCGCCGCGCTCGCGCGCGAGCACCGCGCCGACCGCGCGACCGAGCTTGAGCATGAACTCCGCGGTGATCGGCCACTCGCCGACGCGGCCGCGGATGCCGTCGGTGCCGAAGTAGCGGCGAGCGGTCATGGTGTTGGAACGCGGGCCGAGGGGGTGGGGACCGGGCGGCGCCGGAGGCGGACGCGAGGGCCGGGACGGTGGTGTTCCAGCCGTCGCACCCCGGCCTTCGGGCGTCCTCGCCTCAGTCGCCCATCTGCTTCTGGCGATGCTCCCAGCGTTCCTGCGCGTCCAGGCTGAGCGTCGCGATCGGACGCGCCTCGAGGCGCTCGATGCCGATCTCCTCGTCGGTCTCCTCGCAGAAACCGTAGCGGCCTTCCTCGATGCGCTTGAGCGCCTTGTCGATCTTCGCGATCAGCTTGCGGTAGCGATCGCGCGTGCGCAGCTCGAGCGAGTTCTCGGTTTCGCGCGTGGCACGCTCGGCCTCGTCGCCGACGTCGCGAACTTCGTCGCGCAGGCTCTCGATGGTCTGGCGGCTCTCCTCGACGAGTTCCTCGCGCCACTGCGACAGCTTGTTGCGGAAGTACTGCAGCTGGCGCGGATTCATGTACTCCTCTTTCGGCGACGGCTTGTAGCCGGCCGGGAGTTCGATGCGCACGGTCGCGGGCAGCGCATAGCGGCCGTCCTGCATGGTGACGCCAATCTCGTCGCCGTTCTTGCTGGGCTTGGTTGCGGTAGCGGGCTTGCTCGGAGTCACGGATTTCCTGGTTTCTGCCGCGGCATTCGCGGGTTTCGGTGTCGTGGCGGCGGCGGGCTTCGCCGGCGCCGGGCGTGCCGGCTGGGCCGGCGCGGGCCTGGCGGCTGCAGGCTTGGCGGGCACGGGCCTGGCGACCGGCTTCGCCTTGGCGGGCGCGGCCTTCTTCGCGGGCGCCTTCTTCGGCGCCGGCGCCTTCTTCGTGGCGATCGCCTTCTTCACGGGCGCGGCCTTCGCCCGCGTCGCCACGGGCTTGGCCGCCTTCTTCGCAGGCACGGATTTGGCGAGCTTCTTCGCCGGCGCCACCTTGGCCTTCGCCACGGGCTTGGCCGACGGCTTCTTCGCCACCGACTTGCCCGGCTTCGCCCCCTTGCGCGGATCAGTCTTCTTCGCCATTCCTCTGCCTTGTCTTGTGATTCGGCGGTCGCGTGTTATAGCCTAAGACCCACCCCCCGGCAACCGCCGAAAAACCTTGCCGTGACGCATGATTGCGCGCGTTCGGCAACCAGCGATGGGCCGGCCGACGATCTTCCTCCTGCGGTGTTACAAGCGCTGGCTGAGCCCGCTGCTCGGCCCGCGTTGCCGCTTCCACCCGAGTTGCTCGGACTATGCCCGGGTCGCGGTCGCGCGATTCGGCACGCTGCGTGGCGGTTGGCTGGCCTTGTGGCGCATCATGCGCTGCCAGCCGCTCTGCAGCGGCGGCATCGATCCGGTGCCGATGCAGTTCAGCCTGCGCCCTACCCCGTGCCGCCCGCGCGAGCGCCCGCCCTCCGAAGGATGACCCGCCGATGACCGACTGGTTGATCACCAACGCCGAACTCGTCAACGAGGGCCGGCGCTACCACGCCGACCTGCGCATCCGCGACGGGCGCATCGAGCGCATCGACGGCAGCCTCGCGGTGCGCGCGGGTGAACGCGTGCTCGATGCGAACGGGCGCTGGCTGCTGCCGGGCATGATCGACGACCAGGTCCACTTCCGCCAACCCGGGCTCACCCACAAGGCCGACCTCGCCTCGGAGTCGCGCGCCTGCGCCGCGGGCGGCATCACCAGTTACATGGAGATGCCGAACACGCGCCCGCCCGCGACCGACCGCGCCGCGCTCGAGGCCAAGTACGCGCTCGCGGCGGATGCCTCGCGCGTCAACTACGCGTTCTACCTCGGCGCCACCAACGACAACCTCGACGAGATCCGCGCGCTCGATCCCGCCGCCGCACCCGGCGTGAAGGTGTTCATGGGCGCCTCGACCGGCAACATGCTGGTCGACGATCCCGCCACGCTCGACGGCATCTTCCGCGAGGCGCGCGTGCCGATCATCACCCACTGCGAGGACACGCCGATGATCCTCGCCGCGGAAGAGGCGGCGAAGGCGCGCTGGGGCGACGACATCCCGTTCTCGCAGCACCCGCTGATCCGCTCGCGCGAAGCCTGCCTGAAGTCGACCCGGCTCGCGATCGAGCTCGCGCGCCGGCACGACGCGCGGCTGCACGTGCTGCACGTGTCGACCGCGGACGAGTGCGCGCTGTTCGAACCGGGCCCGGTGGCCGGCAAGCGCATCACGGCCGAGACCTGCGTGCATTTCCTGCATTTCTGCGACGCGGACTACGCGCGCCTCGGCGCACTGATCAAGTGCAACCCGGCGATCAAGACCGCCGCCGACCGCGAGGCGATCACGCGAGCGCTGGCCGAGCGGCGCATCGACGTGCTCGCCACCGACCACGCGCCGCACCTGGCGACGGAGAAATCGGCGCAGTACCCGCGCGCGCCGTCGGGCCTGCCGCTGGTGCAGTACGCGCTGCAATGCGCGCTCGAGCGGGTCTTCGACGGCCTGCTCACGCTCGAGCGCGTCGTCGAGGCCGCGATGCATGCGCCGGCGACGCTGTTCGACGTACGCGAACGCGGCTTCCTGCGCGAGGGCTTCCACGCCGACCTCGTACTGGTCGACCCGCAGACGCCACACACGGTGCGCGCGAGCGAAGTGCTGTCGAAGTGCTCGTGGACGCCGTTCGAAGGCCACACGTTCCGCTCCAGCATCGCCGCCACCTTCGTCAACGGGCACCGCGTCTGGCACGACGGCATGCTCGACGACGACGTCCGCGGCATGCGCCTCGAATTCGCGCGATGAAGCAGCGACGCACGCCCGCCGGGATGGCTGCCGCCCTGGCCGTGCTCGCGCTCGCACGCACGGCCGCCGCCGGCGACTTCCCGGCTCGCGTTCCGCAGGGCTCGCTGGTGCGCGCGACGGTAGAACCCGGCGCCGAGGTCCACCATGCGGGCCGCCGCCTGCGCATCGGGCCGAACGGCGAGGTCGTGTTCGGCATCGGTCGCGACCAGGTGGAACCGGTCACCATCGAACTCGAGGAACCCTCGCGCGGCCGTTCGCGCGTCACGATCGAGGTCGATCCGCGCGACTGGCCGGTCGAGCGCATCGACGGCGTGCCGCCGAAGACCGTCGAGCCACCGCCGGCGATCGCCGAACGCATCCGGCGCGAACAGGCACGCGTGGCCGCGGCACGGCAGCGCGACGACGCGCGCGAGGACTACGCGGTGGCCTTCGCGTGGCCGGTGCAGGGCCGCATCAGCGGCCGGTTCGGCAACCAGCGCGTGTACGTCGTCGGCGGCAAGGACGTGCCGAAATCGCCGCATTCGGGCATGGACATCGCCGTGCCGCAGGGCACGCCGGTCAACGCGCCGGCCGGCGGCGTCGTGACCTTCGCCGACCCGGACCTGTACCTTACCGGTGGCACCGTGCTGCTCGACCACGGCCATGGCGTCAGCTCGAATTTCCTGCACCTGTCGCGCATCGACGTGAAGGTCGGGCAGCGCGTCGCGCAGGGCGAGGTGATCGGCGCCGCCGGGATGACCGGCCGCGCCAGCGGCCCGCACCTGCACTGGGGCATGAACTGGTTCGACGTTCGCGTCGATCCGCTGCTGCTGGTCCAGCCGTAGCGCGCCTGCGCAGGTCCACCACGCGCGCGCCGCCGCGTGCGCACCGGCGCGAACCGTCACCGGCTCCACGCCTGCCCGACCATGAACGCACCGGTGCCGACGAGCAGGATGCCGGCCACCTGCACGACGAGGCCCGCGCGCCGCGCGCCGCGCTCGGCCACGACGGCCAGGGTCATGAACGCCATCGCGCCCCGGTCCATCACGCCGATCGCGAGCAGCGCCACGACCCAGTTCGCGCACGCGCCGGTGCAATGCAGGCCGAGCCGCCATCCACGCCCCCACGCCGAACCAGAATGCGGCACCCCGACGTGTGCGAGCATCGCGCGGCAACGCGCGAGGTGGCGCCATTTCCAGCCGGTCCATTGCAGCACGCCCGCCGCGATGACGACCGCGCCCGCGAGCAGCGGCACCGCGCGCGACCACGCCGGCCGCTGCAGCAGCGCCTCGCCCGCGAGCGCGGCAAGCGCCAGCACGACGAAACCGAGCACCATCCACGCCGCGCCATAGCCGGCCGCGGCGATCGCCGCGGCGCGGGCGAGGCGCGACGCATCCGTGCGCGCGAGCCGCAGTCGATGCCGCCACAGCGCCGGCACGAACGACGGCAACATCATCGCCACGGTCATCGCGCCCCACATGCCCGCGAACGTGCCCGCGGCCGCGGCGTCGCGTCGGCCGCACGCCGCCGCCATCGACGCGAACGAGGACATCCAGCCGCCAGGCATCGGCTGCGCATGCGCGGCCATCGAGCTGCCTGCGGCCATCGTCGCCACGACGCTGGCGACGAACGCGAGCCCCGGCATCACCAACAGCGCGGGCATGGCGAACGGGTGCGCCGGCGCGTGCGCAGGCGCACTGCGCCCGCAAGGCTTCAGGCGCAGCACGGCGAGGACGCCGACGGCACGTCATACGCGTCGCGATGGCGCCACCAGACATCGGATTCGTTGCGCCCCCTCGGCGCACGATCCAGCCATTGGTACGCGCCCCAGAGCGCATCCAGCCCGCGTGCGTACGTCGAGTACGTGTGGTACACGACGTCGTTCTCGAGCACGAACGCGCTGAGACCGGGACGTTCGCGCGTGTACGTCGCGACGTCGGTCCCGGTCATCGCCGCCATCCGTGCAACCGGGCCTTCCGCCTCGCGCCGGTTCCACGCCTGGATGGTGTCGCCCGCGAGCGGCTCGCGCCCCGCTTCCAGTGGCGCTTCGCGCCGCCAGTTGTACTCGATGCCGCCGTCGCGCTGCTGCTGCCCGGTGAAGGACACGCCGAAATCGGCGTTGAAATCGCCATCGAGCGACGAAGCCCAAGGGAAACGCCAGCCCATGCGCCGCCGGAACGCGAGCAACCTGGCCAGCGGCGCGCGCGACACCGCGCAGAGCATCACGTCGTGCTGCGCCAGATGGACGGCGAAGCCGTCGAAGCCGTCGGCGATCATCGAACACGACGGGCACCCGGCCTCGTACGCGGGGCCGAACATGAAGTGGTACACCAGCAGCTGCGAACGGCCCTGGAACAGGGTGGCGAGCGGCACCGTGCCGCACTCGGTGTCGAACGCATACGCCTTGTCGATGCGTACCCACGGCAACGCCTGGCGCTGCCGCGCGATGTCGTCGCCGAGCCGGGTCAATGCCTTCTCTGCCTGCAGCAGCTCGAGCCTCGCCGCGAGCCATTGTTCGCGCGTGCCGATGGCGTGCGTTGTCGTCATGGTGGATCCTCCGTTGGCATGGCGGCCGCGACGGCGCCATTGGTGCGGTAGATTGGCGGCCGTTCGCGCAGGACCGGGAGTGACAAACGTGGCGCGGTTCCGATGGATGCCGTGATCGCCGCCGCTGGCCGGGCGCTCGCGGCAGGCGATGCACTCGGGGCGCTCAAGCGGGTGGCGCTGCGCGACGACGCGCCCGCCCTCGCCGTGCGCGGGCTCGCCCTCGCGCGCCTCGGCGACCTCGCGCGGGCGAAGGGCCTGCTGCGCGCCGCGGCGCGCGCGTTCGGCCCGCGCGCGGCGGTCGAACGCGCGCGTTGCGCCGTGGCCGAGGCTGAGATCGCGCTGGTGTCGCGCGACCTCGGCGCGGCGGCGCGTCCACTCGAGGCCGCGATCGCCGTTCTGGAGCGGTACGGGGACCACGCCAACGCGGCGCATGCGCGCCATCTCGTGGTGCGGCGCCTCGTGCTGATCGGCCGGCTGGACCAGGCGGAGCGCGCGCTCGAGGCGCTCGATCCGGGCACGCTGCCGCCTGCGCTGCGCGCCGCCCACGAACATGTCGTCGCCGGCCTCGCGTTGCGGCGCTTGCGCACGCGCGCGGCGCACGCTGCGCTCGCGCGGGCACGCGCGGCCGCCCGCGAGGCAGGCATCGCGTCGTTGCAGGCGGAGATCGATGCAACCGCGCGCCTGCTCGAACGACCCGCGGCCCGCATGGTCGCCGGCGACGACGAGCGCATGCTGCGCCTGGCCGAGGTCGAGGCGCTGCTGGGGTCCGGTTCGCTGGTCGTGGATGCGTGCCGCTGCATCGTTCGGGCCGCACCGAACAGCGTGCCGCTGGCGCGCCGACCGGTGCTGTTCGCCCTCGCGCGCGAGCTGGCGCAAGCCTGGCCGGGCGACGTCGCACGCGGCGATCTGGTCGCGCGGGTGTTCCGCACGCGCCACGGCGACGACTCCCACCGCGCGCGGCTCCGGGTGGAAATGGGCCGCCTTCGCGCTGCCTTGCGCGGCCTCGCGGAGGTGGTCGCGACGAAGGCCGGCTTCCGCATGACGCCGGTGCGCGGGCACGTCGTCCAGGTGCTGCTGCCACCGTTCGAAACGGCGCATGCCGACGTGCTCGCGCGGCTTGCCGACGGCGAGTCCTGGTCGAGCTCCGCGCTCGCGCTGGCCCTCGGCGTCAGCCCCCGCACGGTGCAGCGTGCCCTCGACGCGCTGGCCCGCGACGGCCGCGTGCAGGCGATCGGCATCGGCCGCGCGCGGCGCTGGATGATGCCGGCGGTGCCGGGATTCCCGACAGGCTTGTTACTCGCCGAGCCGCCGGCCCGCGGGTAGTGTTGCCCGCCCCATTGCAGGAGCCCGCACATGAAGCGCGACCCGGCGGACGTCGTCCGCGAATATGGCCCCTTCGCCGGCGTGAAGAACATCGGCGGCGTCAGCTACGACGGCGAACGCATCTGGCTCGCCGTCGGGCAGGAACTGCGGGCGATCGATCCGGCGAGCGGCGACACCGTGCGTTCGATCGACATCGCGGCGCAGGCGGGCACTGCGTTCGACGGTCGCCACCTGTACCAGGTATCCGACGGCAGCATCCGCCGCATCGATCCGGACACCGGCGCCATCCTCGCGACGATCCCGGCGCCCGCGGGAGGTGGCGACTCCGGCCTGGCCTGGGCGGAGGGCTGGCTCTGGGTCGGTGACTACCGCGGCCGCCGCATCCACCAGGTCGACCCCGGCACCGGCGAAGTCCTGCGCTCGATCGAGTCGAACCGTTTCGTCACCGGCGTCAGCTGGGCCGACGGCGAGCTCTGGCACGCGACCTGGGAGGGCGAGGAAAGCGAACTGCGCCGGCTCGACCCGCGCAACGGCAGCGTCGTCGACGCACTCGCGATGCCGCCGGGCACGTTCGTCTCCGGCCTCGAATCGGACGGTGCCGACCTGTTCTACTGCGGCGGGGGCGGCAGCGCACGGCTGCGCGCCGTGCGCAAGCCGAGACGACGACGCGGCGGCTCGACCTGAAGGGTACGGCAAGAAAAAACCCGGCTCGCGCCGGGTTCTTCTTCGAGTCCCGATCGGGTCCTCAGCGCTGCTTGCGGTCGCTCGGACGCGACTTCGCCTGCGGGCCGGCCGACGGCTGCGGATCGAGGTTGTTGAGCAGGGCGCGCAGGTCGACCGACTTGGTCGCCCCGTTGCCGGCGAGGTCGAGCTGGCCGAGCGAGCGCTTGTTCAGCGCATCGCGCGCGATGAAGACTTCGCGGTCCGGCTGCGGCGGGCGCGTCGTGCTGCAGAGGTTGCGCTTGAGGCGCAACAGCGTCGTTCCGGGACGCTGCCACGGATAACCGGGCTCCAGTCGCTCGACCATGCTGCTGTCGAGCTTCACGACGACGGTGTCGTCATGCACTTCGGTACAGCGTCCGATGCCGATGTCGTAACTCATGGATCGTCTTGCCTCCAGGAGGGAGTGGCCGCGGGCCGCGGGCGCGGCGCCGGCAGGCGGGGCGCTGCGAATGCCGGACGGCATTGCAGGCAGTACGGGGGTGGCGCGGATTATGCCTGTGGAGGGCGTAAATTTCCGTTACGCGACAGCCACTTGGCCTCGAAACAGGCTCAGGACTGTATCAGACACCGTTGAATCCAAAGCCTTTCCTCGTCAACGCCGCGACTACGCCTGCGGGTGCCTTGAGCCAGGCGAAGTGGTCCGCCGGGACGCCGCCGAGGTCGTGCTTCGCGAGCCAGGACACGCTCGCCGTGGCGCGCGGCAGCTTCTGCAGCAGCCAGTCGAGCGACGCGCGCGGACCAAGCCAGTCGTCGGCGAAGCCGACCGCCCGAACCGACACGGCGAGCCCCGCGAGTCGCGCCTCGAGGTCGTCCGGGATCCCGCCGGGCGCATAGCGGCCGCTGCGGCCGCTGCGCGCCCAGTCGCGCATCACGCCGCGCGCCTCGCGCCCGCCGAAACCGAGCGAGCGGCCGGGGAAGTGCCCGACCAGCATCGCGATCGCCGGTACGGCGGCGTAGGCCAGGCGCACCAGCACGCGATGGCGGAACTGGCGCCAGTACGGCGAGCCGCTCGCGACCAGCACGAGCCCGGCGACGCGCTCGGGCGCGAGCGCCGCGGCGAGCACCGCGAGCTGGCCACCGAGGCTGTGCCCGCCGAGCCAGGCCGGAGCATCGGCGAACCGCGCGGCGAGCGCCTCGCGACTCGCCGGCACGTCCGCGAGCAGCAGCTCGCGATAGCCCCAGTCCTGGCGCCACCCCGCGCGCCGGTCGCTGCTGCCGGCGCCGCGCCATTCGTGCAGGCCCACCGCGATGCCGCCAGCGGCGAGCGCGCGCGCGAACGGCAGGTAGTAGCGCGCAGCGACGCCGAGCGCGGGCAGCCATAGCAGCACGGCCGATGGCCGCGTCGCGGGCTCGACGAGCACGAGGTCCGATGCGGCGCCGTCCGCCGCGACCACGCGCAGTACGCTTTCCGGGCCGACGCTGGCCGATGCGGCGGGATCCATGCTCAACCGATGCCGCGCGCGATACCGAAGGTCGCGGTCGCGGTCGACGCCTCGCCGCCGGCCGCGCGCCAGCGCGTGCGGTCGAACACGACGATGCGCGGGCCGGCGCGATGGCACTTGGCGAACGCGGCCAGCACGCGCTCGCCGACTTCGACCCTCACGACGCTCCCGCTCACCTCGGCATCGTGCACGCAGCCGTGCTCGTCGTGCAGGCGCACGCGGCGGTCGCCGCGGGCGAATCGCGGCCAGTGCCCGCGCAGGCGCAGCACGCGACCGCCGCGCAATGCGAGCACGAGCAGCAACTCGTGCCGATGCGGACTGGCGGCCAGCGCGCCGAGCGGCGCGCGGACGATGCCTGCCGGCGCCGTCGCCGGCAGCCCGCCCGCGACCGGCTCGAAACGCTCGGCGCGCCGCGCGAAGCGATCGAGCCGCGCGCGGCTCAGCGACAGCTGGCTCGCGTACGCTTCGAGCGCGCAGCGCTTGCGCGCGAGTCGTTCGGCATCGGCCTCGGGCGCTTCGCTGCCACCGCCATGAACGAGATAGGCGTGCCGCGCACACGCGATGCCGGCACGCAGCGCTGCGAGTTCGGTGATGACGTGCAGGGCGCTGTGGTCCGGATGATCGTCGTCGAGCGCCGGCATCAGCACCTGGCTCGGCGCGAAGGCGACGATCTCTTCCGCCAGCATCGCGACCGCGGCATCGTCGCGCATCAATGCCTCGGTCAGGCCCTGGTCGGGCCAGCCGAAGAAGCGCGCCTCGATCCGGCACCCATCGGGCGCGAGCGCGGCATGCGCGCGTTCCGCCTCGGCGCGACGCACGCGCCCCCAGCGTGCGCGCTCGGCCGGCCCGATGAACAGGCGGCGCTCGATCCAGCGCTGCGGCCACGGATTGTTGTCGCCGTCGGTCGCGTGCACGACACGGACCGCGGCACCGGCAGCGAGCGCGGACTGGATCGCGATGCCGGCCGCGATGGTCTCGTCGTCGGGATGTGGAGCCACGACGAGCAGGCGATCGCGGTCGGAGAACGCGGGCAGGCTCATTCCATGTCCGGCAACGTCGTCATCGGCGAAGCCTAGCGCAACTCGGGCCCGCCCTGCCCGCGCCACGCGCCACGCGCCACGCCGCCACGCCGCGGCGCCGGGCCGCCGCGCCGGCGCGGCGTCGCGTCAGGCGTCGATCGCGTCGAGGCGGCGGCGCAGCTCGTCGAGGCGCAGGTCGCCGGTGGCACCGGGCGACACGCGCGCGGCGAGGCTCGCTTCCGGAGTGCGTCCCGCGCCCACCGCTGCCGCGCCTTGCGCCGCGGCGCGGTACGCGTCGCGGAACGGCACGCCGGCCGCGGCCTGCTCGATCGCCACGTCGGTCGAATACATCGCATCGTCGATCGCCGCGCGCATCGTCGCCGCGTTCCACTCCAGCTTCGCGAGCAGTCCGGGCAGCAGCGCCATCGCCGACAGGCCGCGATGGAAGCCATGGAAGATCGCCCCCTTCGAGAACTGCAGGTCGCGCTGGTAACCCGACGGTAGCGACAGCAGGTGCTCGATCTCGGCGCGCGCGGCCGCGACGCTCGCATAGCTCGCGCGCATCAGCTCGACCACGTCGGGATTGCGCTTGTTCGGCATGATCGAGCTGCCGGTCGTGTATTCCGACGGCAGGCGCACGAAGCCGAACTCGGCGGTCGTGAACAGGGACAGGTCCCAGGCCAGCCGGCGCAGGTCGAGCAGCGCGGCGGCGAGCGCGTCCAGCGCGCCGATCTCGAACTTGCCGCGCGACAGCTGCGCGTAGACGGGATTCACCTGCAGCCGCGCGAAGCCGAGCGCGGCGGTCGTGTGATCGCGATCCAGCGGCAGGTTCACGCCGTAGCCCGCGGCGGTGCCGAGCGGGTTCGCGTCGATCCACGCGAGCGTGTCGCGCGCGCGCCGCGCATCGTCGATGAACGCTTCGGCGAATCCGGCGAACCAAAGCGCAGTCGACGACACGACCGCGCGCTGCAGGTGCGTGTAGCCGGGCAGCGGCAGCGCTTCGCCCGCGGCACGCTCGAGGCATGCGCCTGCGCTGTTGCGGCAATGCACGACCAGTTCGGCGAGCCGCTCCTTCAGCCACAGGCGCGTCGCCACCAGCACCTGGTCGTTGCGGCTGCGTCCGGCGTGCACCTTGCGGCCGGTGTCGCCGAGCCGTTCGGCCAGGCGCGCCTCGATCGCCGAATGGCCGTCCTCGTAGCGCTCGTCGAGCACGAAGCGGCCGCTGCGGAAGTCGTCCGCGAAGGCATCCAGTTCGCGTGCCAGCGCGGCGGCCTCGTCCGCGGTGACGATGCCGATGCGGGCGAGGCCGCCGACGTGCGCCTTGCTCGCCTCGACGTCGCAGAGCAGGAACTCGCGGTCGAGCACGACGTCATCGCCCGCGAGGAAGCGCATGATGCGCTCGTCGGTGCGGGTGCCGGCCTTGCGCCACAGCAGTTCGGTCATGCGAGGGTCCTCCAGGTGCAGGGTCGGGCGAGGCGCGTCACGGCAGCGGAATCGATGTCGTCTCGTCGAAACCGAAGGCGAGGTTGAGGTTCTGCATCGCCAGCGTCGCCGCGCCCTTGAGCAGGTTGTCGAGGGTCGAGACGACGACGACGCGCCGTCCGCCCGGCGCGAGCGCGAACGCGCCGACCTCGGCATGGTGGCGTCCGGCGATCGCGCTGACCCACGGCGCCTCGTCGACGACGCGCACGAGCGGCTCGCCCGCGTAGAACGACGCGTAGCGCGCGCGGACCGCGTCGCGCGTGGACGGCTGCGCGAGCCACAGGTTCACGGTCATCGTGATGCCGCGGAAATGCGGTGCGACGTGCGGCATGAACTCGACCGGCACGCCGAGGCGAAGCGCGACCTCGCGCTCGTGCACGTGGTCGGTCAATGCGTACGGCATCAGGTTGTCGCGCAGCTTTTCCGGATCGTTGCGCTGCGACGGCGTGGTGCCCGCGCCGGAGTAGCCGGACACGCCGAAGCACGCCGGTGGCGCCGCGAGGTCGCCCTTCAGCGGCGCGATCGCGAGCTGCATCGCGGTCGCGTAGCAGCCGGGGTTGGCGATGCGCCGCTGCCCGGCGTAGCCGGACCGCGTGAGCTCGGGCAAGCCGTAGTACCAGTCCTCGTCGAAACGATGGTCGGCCGACAGGTCGACGACGAGCGTGTCCTTCGCGGCCGCGTCGATCGCAGCGACGACCGCATCCGACTTGCCATTCGGCAGCGCCAGCACCACCGCATCGGCGCCCTTCGCGGCGACCGCGTCGTGCGACAGGCTCTCGTAGCGAAGCCCGCCTTCGAAACCGTCCACGTGGTCGCGGACCGGTTGCCCCGCGAGCTCGCGCGAGGACACGAACGCGAGTTCGAGGCGCGGATGCCGCGCGACCAGGCGGATCAGTTCGGCGCCGGTGTGGCCGCGCGCACCGACGATGCCGACGGTCTTCGTGCCCGCTGCGTCCATCAGGCCTCCAGCAGCGTCGGTGTGCGCTCGCGGCAGAGCGCCACGCAGCGTTCGATCTCGGCGAAGTCGTCCAGCCCGCACCAGAACGCGAGCCAGCGATCGAGCCGCACGCAGCCGTCGCTCTCGGCATGGTAGAACGCGTTGACCGGGTTGTCGTGCCGCGACCGCCAGAACAGGCGCGGAGTCTCCTCGCGCATGACCTGCCAGACCGCGCGGCCGAGGCCCTCGCCCTGCGCCTCGTCGAGAACGGCGAACTTGTCGAGGTAGGCGCGGCCACCGGCGTCCACGAGGATGATCGCGGCGCGGTAGTTTTCGCTGACGTACGCACGCGCGAGCGCGGTGCGTTCGAAGTAGTCCGGCACCAGGCGACGGCCGAAGGCCGATTCGACCAGGTCGCGCAGGCGCGCGAGGTCGAGTTCGTCCCAGCTGCCGACGCACAGTACGCGCTCGCCGCGGCGCACCAGCGTGCCCGAGCCCTTGTGCGTGAACAGCTCCTTGGCGAGTTCGGCCGGACGCGTGATCGAGACCGACGACGATGGCGGCAGGCCCTCGAGCAGGTCCCTGATCTGTTCCAGCTTCACGCGCATGCCGCCGTGGAGCCACGGCTGCGCGAGCAGGTGCTCGTACTCGGACGACAGGTTGATCGAATCGATGATGTCGCCGTTGCCGTCGAGCAGGCCGCCAGTGCCCGTCAGGAACACGATCTTGTACGGCTGCATGACCTGCACGAGCTCGTTCGCGGCGAAGTCGGCGTTGACGTTGACGATCTGCCCCTCGCGCGTCTCGGCGAGCGAGGCGATGACCGGGATCGAGCCGACCTTGATCGCGGCGCGGATGCCGTCGGTATCGACGCGCACGACCTTGCCGACGAGCCCGTAGACCTCGCGGTCGAGGAACTCGGCCTCGAACACGCCGGACTGGATCGACGTCGCGCGCACGCCCTGTGCCTGCAGCGCCTCGACCAGCCGCAGGTTCTCCTCGCGCATGACCTGGCGCACGATCGCGAGCACCGCACCGTCGGTCACGCGCAGGTTGTCGACGGTGCGCTTCTCGATCCGGGCCGCGCGCATGCGCTCGTCGAGCTGCGGACCCGCCCCGTGCACGACGATCGGCGTCAGGCCGACCTGCTGCAGGAACGACAGCGAGGACACCAGCGCATCGAGTTCGTCGCGCAGGATCGCGCCGCCCACCTTGACCACCGCGAACCGTTCGGCGTCCAGCTGCGAGAAGCGCTTCAGGTACTGCTGGATCTCCTTCGTGCTGGCCATGCTGGACAACAGGCGGAGGATCGTCGTGCGCGTGTCGATCATGCGTTTGCGTTCCGGTTGGCGAAGCAGGGCGGCGTCGGCGCGGGGACTCGGGGCGAGGACGGCGTTCACGACGTGCTCCCGAGCACGCGCCGGTAGGTCGCGGCGGCGGTGGCGAGCTGGTCCAGCGCGACCCATTCCTCGGCGGCGTGCGCCTGCGCGATGTCGCCGGGGCCGTAGACGATCGCGGTCAGGCCGGCCGCGGAGAACAGCGAGGCCTCGGTCCAGAAGTCGACGGCGTTGCCGATCGGCAGTCCGAGCGCGTCGGCGAGGTCGCGCGCCTCGAGGCGGCGGCGCTCGGCCTCGGCGACGTCGCCGGCCGGCAACGGCGGGCCACGGAACGTCTCCTCGTACCGCTCCACCGTACCGGCATCGACGAAGGTGGAGAAGCGCTCGTGCAGCTGGTCGATCGACATCGACGGCAGCGGCCGGAAACCGAAGCGCAGCTCCGCGGACGGCGCGACCATGTTCGCCTTGATGCCGCCCTCGATGCGGCCGATGTTGAAGCGCAGGCCGGTCAGCCCGCCGAACCGCGCATGCGCCTGCGCGTCGACGTGGTCGAGCGCGGCCGCGCCCCAGCGCACGGCCTGGTGCAACGCGCTCGCCTGCAGCGCGTGCGCGTCCGACGCATGCCCGGCGGCGCCGCGGAAGCGCATCAGCACCGAACTGATGCCACGGTGCGCGAGGACCGCCTCGCACCGCGTCGGCTCGGCGACGACGACGGCCGGCGGCGGCGACGCACCGGGCGCAAGCTGGCGCAGGAACGCGGCGATGCAGCGCGCGTCGTTGGCTTCCTCGTCGCTCGTGAACAGGAAGGCCGCCGGGCCATCGGTGGCGTTCGCCGCAGCCAGCAGCGCCGCAGCCGCGCCCTTGGTGTCGCACGCGCCGAGCCCGACCGCGCGGCCGTCGCCGACGCGCAGCTCGAACGGACTCGCGCGCCAGTGCGGCGAATCGGGCACGGTGTCGAGATGCACGTTGAACAGCAGGGTCGGCGCGCCGCGCACCGCGTGCAGGCTGACCGCGCCCGCGCCGTGGTCGGTCACGGTGCACGCGAAGCCGGGCAGGTTCGCGCGCACGTAGTCGAAGATGCCGCCGGTACCGATCGCGCGCGGCGGATTGCGCGTGTCGAACGCGACCAGGGCGCGCAGGTGGCGCAGCGTCGCCTCGAGCAGGTCGGTGCCCATGGCGTGATCGTCCCTTCCCGCGCTCACGGCCGGTTGACCTTCGCCCACAGCGTGCTGCTCATGCCGAACAGCTTGATGAAGCCTTCGGCTTCGGCGACGCCCCAGTCGGCGGACTGCGCATAGGTCGCGCCTGCTGCCTGCAGGATGTGCGGTGAATGCACCGCGACGGCCGCGACGCTGCCACCGTGGGTCTCGAGCGTCACCGCGCCGGTCACCGTGTCCTGCGAACTGTCGAGGAAGGCCTCGAGGTCGGTCTTGAGCGGGTCGTGGAAGAAGCCCTCGTAGACGAGCTCGACCCACTTGCGCGCGACGGCGGGCTTGAAGCGGTTCTGCTGCCGGGTCAGCACTGCTTCCTCGAGCGCGCGGTGCGCGGCGAGCAGCGCGACCAGCCCAGGCGCTTCGTACACGATGCGTCCCTTGAGGCCGATGGTCGTATCGCCGGTGTAGAGGCCGCGGCCGACGCCGTAGGCCGCGAACGCGCGATTGAGTTCCGCCAGCAGGGCCGGGCCCGGCAGCGCGCGGTCGTCGAGGCGCACCGCCTCGCCACGCTCGAACCCGATCGTCACGCGCAGCGGTTGCGCCGGCCATTCCGCGCGTGGACGGCACCAGCCGCGTGCGCCGTCGCCCGGCGCCTCCCAGCGATCGATCTCGCCGCCCGAGAGCGTCACGCCGAGCAGGTTCTCGTTGATCGTGTACTGCTTCTGCTTCGCGCGCACGCCGAAGCCGCGTTGCTCGAGGTAGTCCTGCTCGTACGCGCGCGTTTGCGTGTGCTCCTTCTGGATCTCGCGGATCGGGGCCACGATCTCGTAGTCGCCGAGCGCCTTGACCGCGAGGTCGAAGCGGACCTGGTCGTTGCCCATGCCGGTGCAGCCGTGCGCGATCGCGCGCGTGCCGAGCTCCCGGGCGCGCCCGATCGTCGCGTCGACGATCAGGTAGCGGTCCGAGACCAGCAGCGGGTACTGGCCCTGGTACGCCTCGCCGGCACGCACGAACGGCTTGACGAAGCCGTCCCAGAGTGCCTGCCCGCCATCGACGCTGACGTGCGAGGCGACGCCGAGTTCCCTCGCGCGCTGCTCGATGTACTCGCGCTCGTCGGCGGCGACACCCCCGGTATCGGCGAACACCGTGTGCACGAACCAGCCGCGTTCCTTCAGCCACGGCACGCAGAAGCTGGTGTCGAGCCCGCCGCTGAAGGCGAGGACGATGTCCCTGCCGCCGTGGACCGATGTCGGGGAACCGCTGAGGGTGGAAGTCGTGGCCATGTCGTTGTCTTTCCGCAAAAGGGGGTGTCTGACGGCTGCACGCGGCGTGGCCGGTGCCGGCTGTCCGCTGCTGCCTATTCCCGGCTGCCGACGCTGCAGAGCGCCGCCATCACCGCTTTCTGCACATGCAGGCGGTTCTCCGCTTCCTCGATCGCGATGCACGCACGGGAATCCATCACCGCATCGGTCGCCTTGACGTTGCGCCGCAGCGGCAGGCAATGGCTGAAGACGGCACCTCGGGTCAGCGCCATCTTGCGCTCGTCGACGATGAAGTGACGGTGCGCCTCGCGGATCGGGCGCTCCTCGTCCCAGCGGCCGAAGTACGGCAGCGCGCCCCAGCTCTTGGCGTAGACGACGTCGGCGTCGCGATAGGCCTCGTCGGGATCGTGGCTGACCGACAGCGAGCCGCCGTTCGAGGCGACGTTCGCGCGCGCGAAGTCCATGTAGCGCGCGTCGAGCACGTAGTCCGGCGTCGGGCACAGCAGGGTCACGTCCATCCCGTAGCGCGTGGCGATCTGCAGTGCCGAGTTCGCGACCGCGGTGTTCAACGGCTTCGGGTGGTAGGTCCAGGTCAGTACGTACTTGCGGCCGCGCAGCAGCTGCCGCGGGTCGGCGCGCGTTTCCGCCGCGCCGAAATGCTGCTGCAGCGCCATCACGTGCGCGAGCTCCTGCATCGGGTGGGTGATCGTCTCCATGTTGATCACCGGCACCGTCGCGTGGCGCGCGAACGCGTGGATGACGCGGTCCTCGCGGTCGACCGACCAGTCCTGGAAGCGCGGGAACGCGCGCACGCCGATCAGGTCGACGTAGCGCGAGAGCACGCGCGCGACCTCCGCGACGTGCTCCTCGGCTTCGCCGTCCATGACCGCTCCGACGTCGAACTCGATCGGCCACGCGTCCTTGCCCGGTTGCAGCACGATCGCATGGCCGCCGAGCTGGAACGCACCGAGTTCGAAGCTCGTGCGCGTGCGCATCGACGGGTTGAAGAACAGCAGCGCGATCGACCGTCCGGCCAGTTCGTGGCCGCGCGGCTCGCGCTTGAACGCGGCGGCGCGCGCGAGCAGTGCATCGAGGTCGCTGCGCGACCAGTCCTGGGTGCTGAGGAAATGCCGTGGCGTCATGGCTGCTCTCGGTGTCGTTGCGGCACCGGGAGCGGAAACGAAGAACCCGGCGCGAGGGCCGGGTTCCGTGGATGCGCGTGAACGCGCGCGACCGCTACCCGGCGTGATGTCCCGGTTCCGGTCGACGCGCGCGCGACGTCATGCCGGCGGCCATGCGGGCGCTGGTGACGATCTGCGGCTGGACGGCGGATGCGGACATCGGGATCCGTGGTTGCGGTACGGCAGCGACCTTAGCGGCAAACCTGCTGCGGCGCAATACACGCGCCGCGGCACGAAGCCGCGGAGGTCATTCGGCCGGCTCGATGCTGACGCGCACGCGCAGGCGATCGCCCGGGTCGTAGTTGAGCCGGGACATGTAGACGTCGCCGCGATAACGGTACTGCACGTCGTAGGCGACGACGCGCTCCTCCTCGATGCCGTCGTCGACGATGCGGCAATGGCGCTCGATGTCCTCGACGTAGCGATCGCCGCCGCGTGCGGCGCTGTTGCCGACCGCGCCGCCGACGACCGCGCCCGCGACCGTCGCCGCCCGACGGCCGTCGCCCTTGCCGACGGTACTGCCGAGCACGCCGCCGACGATCGCGCCGATCACGGTGCCCGCGGCGCGGTTGCCGTCGTCGACGCGGCGCTCGACCGGCACCTCGTCGCAGACCTCGCGCGGCCTGCTCGTGCGGACCCGGTCGTAGATCGGATCGACGCGCAACACGTCGGCCCACGCAACCTTGACGTTGCCGGACTCGTTGCCGGCATAGCCGCGCTCCTGCGCGCCAGCCTGGGTCCCCGCCAGGAGCAGCGCCGTAGCCACCACCACGAATTTCATGAAAGCCTCCAGAAGTGATGCCGCGTACGCCGATCGCTCGCCGGCTCCTTTCCGCCACGCAGCCCATGCATCCACGGTGCCATTAAAACAAGGAATGGCTGAACCCGCGCCGAAGCGGTCCTGCTCCATTCAGGAAGGTCCTGCCCGACGCCGGCCCGCTGCTATGATCGGCGACCCCCATGCGCCGCGCCGACCGATGCAGCTCCGCCTCCACAACAGCCTGACCCGCCGGACCGAGGACTTCGCCCCGGCCGACCCGTCCCGCGTGACCATGTACATGTGCGGGCCGACCGTCTACAACTACGTCCACATCGGCAACGCGCGCCCCCCGGTCGTGTTCGGCCTGCTCGCGCGGCTCCTGCGGCGGATGTACCCGAAGGTGGTGTACGCGCGCAACATCACCGATGTCGACGACAAGATCAATGCGGCAGCGAAGGAAGCCGGCGTGCCGATCGAGGCGATCACCGGCCGCTACACCGAGGCCTACATGGAGGACATGGCCCGCCTCGGCGCCGACGCGCCCGACCTGACGCCGCACGCGACGGCGCACATCGGCCCGATCGTCGCGATGTGCGAACGACTGATCGCCCAGGGCCATGCCTACGCGGCCGAGGGCCACGTGCTGTTCGACGTCGCGAGCTTTCCTGATTACGGGCGCCTCTCGGGCCGCTCGACCGAGGACATGATCGCCGGCGCGCGCATCGAGGTCGCCCCGTACAAGAAGAATGCGGCCGATTTCGTGCTGTGGAAGCCGTCGACGCCGGACCTGCCTGGCTGGGACAGCCCGTGGGGCCGCGGCCGGCCCGGCTGGCACATCGAATGCTCGGCGATGGCCGAAGCGCACCTCGGCGAGACCATCGACATCCACTGCGGCGGCAACGACCTGCTGTTCCCGCACCACGAGAACGAGGTCGCGCAGAGCACCTGCGCCCACGGCGGCAAAGTGTTCGCGCGCTTCTGGCTGCACAACGGCATGCTGACCTGCGGCGGGCGCAAGATGTCCAAGTCGCTCGGCAACGTCGTCGTGCTGCACGACCTGCTCGAGCGCCACCCGGCCGAGGTGCTGCGCTTCCTGCTGCTGCGCGCGCACTACCGCCAGCCGCTGGACTGGTCCGACGCGTCGCTCGCACAGGCGCGCGCGACGCTCGACGGCTGGTACACCGTGCTGCGCGACCTCGCCGCGGTCGAGGTGCCGGCGGCGGAACGCGTCGCACCGGCCGAGGTCGAGGCCGCGCTGTGCGACGACCTGAACACGCCCGAGGCCTTCGCCGTGCTCGCGCGCCTCGCCGGTGCCGCGCGCGCCGCCGGCTCGCCCGACGGGCAGCGGCGCGCGAAGGCCGCGCTGCTCGGTGCGGCCGACCTGCTCGGCGTGCTGCAGGTCGAGCCCGAGGCCTGGTTCAAGCAGTCGGCTGGCGGCGCCGTGGTCGACGAGGCGGAGATCCAGCGCCTGGTCGACGCGCGCGTCGCGGCGAAGAAGGCGCGCGACTTCGCCGAGGCGGACCGCCTCCGCGAATCGCTGCTCGCGCTCGGCGTCGTCATCGAGGACACGGCGCAGGGTCCGCGCTGGAAGGTCGTCGGTTCCGATGGCCAGTGACCCGCAGGAAGCGAGCGCCGAGCTCGCGCAGGCCGCGATCGCCGAGGAGTTCGCCTTCTTCGGCGACTGGACGGAGCGCTACCAGTACCTGATCGACCTCGGTCGCAAGCTGCCGCCGTTCCCGGACGCGCTGAAGACGGATGAGTACAAGGTCAGCGGCTGCCAGTCGCAGGTCTGGCTCGTCCCCGGCGGCGACGCGCGGCGGATGGACTTCATCGCGAGCAGCGACTCGTCGATCGTCTCCGGCCTGATCGCCCTGCTGCTGCGCGTCTACTCGGGTCGGCCGGCGAGCGAGATCCTCGCGACCGAACCGCGCTTCATCGAGGCCATCGGCCTGGCCCGGCACCTGTCCCCGACGCGCTCGAACGGCCTCGCCGCGATGCTGGCGCGGATCCGGCAGTACGCCCGCGACGCCCTCGCCTAGGCCGCCGCGTCCGCGCCCGGGCCGCCACGCGCCCTCGGCGTGGCGCGCGACGGCCCGGCGACCCGATGCGACCGGCCGCCGCCGCGGGGGCGCAGCCGGGGCGAGCCGGCTGGTAAGCTTGCGGCGTCTCGCAGGGGCCCAGGCGATGGACAAGAAAGCCGTGCTTTCCGGCACACCGTTGTTCCGCGACATCGCGCCGGAGGCGCTCGACGCGATCGCCAAGCGATTCGACGTCGAAGAGCTGCGCGGCGGACGCGTGCTGTTCCGCGAGGGCGACCTGCCCGACTACCTCTACGTCGTCGTCACCGGGCGCCTGCAGGCGCAGCACGGTGACGGCGCGGTGATCGGCGAGATCGGGCGCGGCGAACCGGTCGGCGAGATGGCCCTGCTGTCGGGCGAGACGCGCGGCGCGGACGTCGTCGCGCTGCGCGATTCGTTGCTGCTGCGGATCAGCCGCATGGCGCTGCTCGACGTCGTCTCGAAGCATCCGTCGGCGCTGCTCTCGCTGTGCAGCACGATCGCGCGGCGCAGCCGACGTACCGCCCGCGGCGCGCGCCTCGACGCGGCGCGCGGCAACCGCACCGTGTCGATCATCGGCGCGCAGCGCGGCCTGCCGCTCGGTGCGCTGATCGAGCGGCTCGGCGAGGCGATGCGCCGCACCGGCAAGCCGGTCAAGTGCATCGGCGTCACCGACGTGGACAAGCAGTTCGGCGAGGGTGCCGCGCAGACCCCGTTCGGTGCCGACGACCGCCATCGCATCCTCAGCGAATGGCTGGAGCGCCGCGAACTCGCCGGCGGCCACCTGGTGCTGTGGAGCGACGGTGCCGACGAACACTGGGGCCAGCGCTGCCTGCGCCAGTCCGACCGCGTGCTCGTCGTCGTCAGCGCCGCCGGCGGCCAGCCCGCCGTCGCGCTCGCGCGCACGCTGCGCCAGCACGCGCCGCGCACGCCGATCGACCTGCTCGTGCTGCGCCCGGACGGGGCACCGGCCGGCGGCATCGTCGAGTGGCGCACCCTGCTCGGAGCGAACGCGCACTACTTCCTCCGGCCCGACGCGCAGGCCGACTACGACGCGGTCGCGCGCCAGCTGACCGGCCACGGCCTCGGCATCGTTTTCGGCGGCGGCGGCGCGCGCGGCTTCGCGCACATCGGCCTGGTGCGCGCGATGGAGGAACTCGGCATCCATGCCGACGTCGTCGGTGGCACCAGCATGGGCGCGTTCTTCGCGGCGCTGCACGCGACCGGCACCAGCAGCCGCGACATGCTGAAGATCGCACGCGAGACCTTCATCGACCACAACTACCTCAACGACTACGTGTGGCCGAGCGTGTCGCTGATCCGCGGACGCAAGTTCCTGCAACGCCTGCGCGCGATCTTCGGCGAGACCCGCATCGAGGACCTGCGCCGGCCGTTCTTCTGCGTCAGCACGAACCTCACCCGCGCGCGCCAGGAGGTGCACGACCTCGGCTCGCTCGCGCTCTGGGTCGGTACCAGCATGTGCGTGCCCGGCATCGCGCCGCCGGTGGTCTGGAACGGCAACCTGCTCGTCGACGGCGCGGTCGCGAACGGCCTGCCGGTCGACGTCATGCACGCGCTCGGGCGCGGCCCCATCATCGCGTCGGACGTCGCCGCGGGCAGCGGCCTCGACGCACCGGGTATCGCCGGGCCGGATCCCGAAGCGCTGCTGCGCCGGCGCAGCAATCCGTCGCGCGTATCGCTGTTCGCGCTGCTCGTCGGCGGCTTCACGGCGACGCGCGACAACGGCCTGCGCGCGCGCGACGACCTCGCCGACCTGCACCTGCGCATGCCCGTGCAGGGCGTGCGCATGTTCGACTGGCGCGGGATCGAAAGCCTGGTCGATCGCAGCTACGAATACGCGCTCGCTGCGCTCAAGGGCTACCTCGACGAGCGGCGTCGCGCCGACCGCCCCGGCCCACGCGGACGGCCGCACCTGCGCACGCGGGCGCCCGCGCTCACCCCGGCCGCGCGCGGCCGCCCGCCCGGCAGCGGCTCGCGCGGCGGATCGCGCTGAAGCCGGACGCTCAGGAGGCGCCCCGAGCGACGCGCGCGGCCTCGTGCACGCGCAGGTGCGCGAGCGCCGCCGCCAGCAGCGGTACGTCGATGCCGGCGTCGGCCGCGCGACGGCGAAGGTCGCCCAGCACGTGCTCGCATTCGGTGCGCGCCCCGCGCTCGAGGTCGCGCAGCATCGACGCCTTCAGCGGCGAGCCCGGCGTGGTCAGGACCGATCGCGCCGCGGCGCACGCGTCGGCCGGCAGCGCATGGCCCGCCGCCGCCGCGACCGCTCGGCATTCGTCATGGAGGCGCCGCACCAGCGCGGCGCCGTCCGGCGTCGCGACCACCTCGCCGAGCGTGGCACGCATCAGGCAGGTCGCGCCCGCGAGCGTCGCGATGAAGGCGAACTTGTCCCACATCGCGCCGAGGATGTCGCGGCTCTCGACGACGTGGTCGCCGAGTCCGCGCAGCGTCGATGCGATGCGCGCCGGCACCTCCGCGGCGGAGCGATCGCCGAACGCGAGCCGCTCGAGCGTGCCGAAATGGCGGATCGCGCCATCCTCCTCGAGCGTGACCGAGAGGTGGCAGACGCCGCCCAGCACGCGGCTCGGGCCGAATGCGGCGTCGAGCGCATCGAGGTGCGCGATGCCGTTGAGCAGTGGCAGCACGCGCGTCGACGCGCCGACCGCGGGGGCGATCGCGGCGATCGCCGGTTCGAGGTCGTACGCCTTCGCCGCCAGCAGCACGAGGTCGAACGCGCCTCCGGGCGCGGCCAGCATGCGCACCGGCCGCGCGAAGTCGCCGCGTGCCGAGCGCACGCGCAAGCCGTCGCGAGCGAGCAGCGCCGCGCGCGCGGGGCGCACGAGGAAGGTCACGTCGGCGCCGCCCTCGAGCAGGCGCGCACCGAAGTAGCCGCCGATCGCACCGGCGCCGAGTACGAGGATGCGCATGGAAGGGCTCCGATGTCGCGGGCGCGGGCGTGCGGATCGACTACCCCCGCGGCGCGCGCTACATCGTGTGCGTCGGGCGTTCCTGGCCGAGGATGCCGGCGAGCACCGATTCGATCTTGGTGCGCGCGGCCTCGCCGTCGGAGGATTCGTTGAACTGCACGCCGATGCCGGCCAGGCGATTGCCCTGCGCGCCGGCCGGCGTGATCCAGACGACCTTGCCGGCGACCGGCAGCCGGTCCTTCTCGTCCATCAGCGAGAGCAGGATGAACACCTCGTCGCCGAGGCTGTAGCGCTTGGTCGTCGGCACGAACAGGCCGCCGCCGCGCACGAACGGCATGTACGCGTTGAACAGCGCGCCCTTGTCCTTGATCGCGAGCGACAGGATGCCCTGCCGCGGCGCACCGCCCATAGCCGGCGTTGCCATCGAGTCGCCCTCGTCATGCGCCGCGTTGCGCGGCATTCGCCCGCCGCCCCCGAGCGGCCTGGCGCCTCAAACGGTCGCTGCCGCGGGCCATGCGCGCAGCAGGTCCAGCAGGACCAGGTCCGCACGTACCGTCGTCGACAGCAACGCCCGCGCCTGGTTGGCGCGGGCGTACCATGCGTTTAGCTTGGGTATTTCCGCGCGCGCGGTCAAGCTGCCGCCAGCGGCGCGGCGCGCGGCGTCGCGCGCGATGACTCCGGCCAGCCAGAGGCGCAGCTCCGGCCGGTCGCCCGCCCAGGCTTCGGCGAGCTGAAGCGGCGTCCGCCGGCCGTGCGCGAGCGCCGCGAGGTCGTCGGCGCATTCGCGCCGCAGTGCGAGCGAGCCGTCGCGGCTCCAGCCGAGGGCGAGGCCGGGGTTGCCCAGCGACGCGTCGAGCGCGGCCTCCGCATCGGCCACGCCCTGGCCGCGCAGCCACTGCAAGGCGTCATCGCGCGCGGGCGGACGAACCTCGATGCGCTGGCAACGGCTGCGGATCGTCGCCGGCAAGCGTGCCGACTCGTCGGCGACGAGCAGGATCAGGGTTCCGGTCGAGGGCTCCTCGAGCGTCTTCAGCAACGCGTTCGCAGCGGCCGCGTTGAGGCGGTCGGCCGGGTCGACCAGCGCGACCTGCGCGCCACCGAACTGGCTCGCGAGCGCGAGGCGCTGCGAGAGTGCGCGCATCTGGTCGATGCCGATCTCGCTGCGCAGCCGGCCGTCGTCGCGCAGCTCGAGGCCGACGCGCACGAAATCGGGATGCGAACCCGCGGCGAGCAGGACGCAGGCGCGGCAGCGGCCGCAGGCGCCGTCGCCGGCCGCGCGCGCGTCGCACAGCGCGGCGGCGGCGAGGCCTTCCGCGAGCGCACGCTTGCCATGGCCGGCCGGGGCCGCGAACAGCAGGCCGTGGTGCAGGCGCCCGCGGTCGAGCGCGCCAGCGAGCTGGCGCCACGCATCGACGAGCCACGGCTGCAGGTTCATGGCTTGCCCCGCACGGCATCCACGTAGCGGTCGATCACGTCGCAGGCCTGCGCGCGCACCTCGTCGACCGTGCGACCCGCATCGATGACGCGGAAGCGCGCCGGTTCGGCCGCGGCACGCGCACGGTAGGCCGCGCGCACGCGCTCGAAGAAACGCTCGTCCTCGCGCTCGATGCGGTCCGCTTCGCCACGCGCGCCGGCACGCGCGAGGCCGTCGGCGACCGGAAGATCGAGCAGCAGGGTCAGGTCCGGCCGCACCGGCGCGGCCCAGGCCTCGAGCGCCGCGATGCGTTCGACCGGCTGGCCGCGGCCACCGCCCTGGTAGGCGTAGCTCGCATCGGTGTAGCGATCCGAGAGCACCCAGCGCCCTGCCGCCAGGGCCGGCTGCACGAGTTCGCGCACGAGCTGCGCGCGCGCGGCGAACATCAGCAGCAGCTCGCTTTCCGCGCAGAGTCCGCCGCGCGCGGGGTCGAGCACCAGCGCACGCACCGCTTCGCCGAAGGCGGTGCCGCCCGGTTCGCGGGTGACGACGACCTCGAGGCCGTGGCCCTCGAGCCGCTCGCGCACGGCGGCGAGCACGGTACTCTTGCCCGCGCCCTCGCCGCCTTCGAGCGTGACCAGCCGACCGCTCATCGGCCGCGGCGGAGCTGGTATTTCTGCACGGCGCGGTTGTGCGCCTCGAGCGTCGGCGTGAATTCGTGGCTGCCGTCGCCGCGCGCGACGAAGTACAGCGAGTCGCCCGGCTCCGGGTGCAGCGCGGCCGTGATCGCGTCGACGCCCGGCAGCGCGATCGGCGTCGGCGGCAGGCCGTCGCGTGTATAGGTATTCCACGGCGTGTCGGTTTCCAGGTCGACGCGCCGGATGTTGCCGGCATAGTTCTCGCCCATGCCGTAGATGACCGTCGGATCGGTCTGCAGGCGCATGCCGAATCGGAGACGGCGCGCGAACACGCCGGCGATCGTCGCGCGCTCGGACGGCTGCGCGGTTTCCTTCTCGACGATCGAGGCGAGGATCAGCGCCTGGTACGGCGTCTCGAGCTTCGCGTCGGGCGATCGCTGCGGCCAGAGGCGATCCAGCGCCCTGCGCATCGCGTCGTGCGAGCGCCGCAACAGGTCGAAATCCGACTCGCCCTTCACGAACGAGTACGTTTCGGGCAGGAACCAGCCTTCCGGCCGGCCTTCGTCGATGCCGAGCCGGCGCGCGATCTCCTCGTCGGGCGTGCCGGGCAGGGTCCGCTGCAGCCCGGCCTCGTTCGCGAGCGCGAGGCGAAGCTGGCGGAAGGTCCAGCCGTCGACGATCGTGAAGCGGTGCTGGACGACCTCCCCGGCCGCCATTCGCCGCAGCAGCTCGCGCGGCGTGATGCCGGTCGGCAATGCGTACTCGCCCGCGTGCAGGCGGTTCGCCATCGCGGTCTGGCGGCCGAGCGCGCGCCAGTACCACGCGTCGAACGGCCCGGAGCCGGCGAGGCCGCGCCGGCGCAACTCGGCGACGATCGACGGATAGCTCGCACCGCGCGGCACGTCGATCGTCGCGTCGGCGCCGACCGGCAGGGCCGTCGTCGTGAAGCGCTCGTAGTCGAACCACAGCCACGCACCCGCGCAGGCGGCGGCGAGCAGCAGCAACACGAGCACGCGGAGGATGGCGCCGCCGCGCGCATGGCGTGAAGGGAACGGGTCGGACCGGTGCATGGCGAACGAGCGTAACACGACGGCCGCTCAGCTTCGGGGCGCGAGCGCGCGCAGCACGCCGCGCGCCTTCGCACGCGTCTCGTCGAGTTCGCGCTCGGCGAGCGAGTCGGCCACGATGCCGGCGCCGGCGCGGAAGCGCGCGACGCCGTCCTGCAGCGTGAGCGTGCGGATCAGGATGTTGAGGTCGAGGTCGCCGTCGCCGCAAAGGTAGCCGAGCGCGCCGGTATACGCGCCGCGGCCGACGCGCTCCAGCGCCGCGATGATCTGCATGCAGCGCACCTTCGGGCAACCGGTGATGGTGCCGCCGGGGAATACCGCGCGGATCGCCTCGCCCGGCGTCACGCCGGCCCGCAGTCGACCACGCAGGTTCGAAACGATGTGGTGCACGTGGGCGTAGCTTTCGAGCGCCATCAGTTCATCGACGACGATGCTGCCCGGTTCGCAGACGCGGCCCAAGTCGTTGCGTTCGAGGTCGATCAGCATCACGTGCTCGGCGCGCTCCTTCGGATGCGCGACGAGTTCGCGCCGGCGCGCGTCGTCGTCGTCGCCGGCGACGCGCGCCCGCGTGCCGGCAATCGGGCGCGTCTGCGCGAGGCGGCCGCGGACTTCGAGCAGGCGCTCCGGCGAGGAACTCGCGACCGCCCAGTCGCCGTGCTGCAGCAGGCCTGCGAACGGCGCCGGGTTGGCCCGGCGCAACGCGGCATAGACGTCCGCGGGCACCGTCGCGGCATCGACGCGTGCCTGCCAGCCACGCGAGAGGTTGACCTGGAACACGTCGCCGGCGCGCAGGTGCGCGTGCACGCGCGCGACGCCGTCGAGGAACGGCGCGGGATCGTCCTCGGCGACGTCGACCGCGTCGACGCCGCCGGCCGGCGGCGGCGGCGCGCGCTCGAGGTCGGCCGCCATCGCGGCGACCAGGTCTTCGCGGCCGGCCTCGGCGACCAGCAGCGTGCGCGCGCGCGCATGGTCGACGACGATCGCGGCCGGGCAGCGCAACGCGAGGGCGACCGGCATCCGTTCCGGCGCGCGCGGCAGGCGCAGTGTCGGTTCGACCTGCGCCGCGAGTTCGTAACCGAGGTAGAGCAGCCAGCCGCCGCGGAACGGCACATCGGCGTCGGCGTCGCCACCCGGGACCGCCGCCTGCGCGCGCCATTCGCGATCGAGTTCCTGCAGGAAGTCGCCGGCGAAACGCCGGCCGTCGAGGTCGAGCACGCCGTCCGCATCGAGCGCGAGCCGCCGGCCCGGGAACGCGAACAGGATGTCCTGGCTCGCGCGCGCGCCGCCGCGCGCGGCGCTCTCGAGCAGGCCCGGATAGCGTCGCGGCCACGCCGCCGCGAGCGCGAGCAGGTCGCGGGTGCCGGCGATTTCCCGTACGACGTGGCGCATGGAACGCTCGCGTTCGACCGAAGACGGATGGCGCGGCGCGGGCGATGCCGGCCGGGGCGCGGCCGCCCGCACCCGCGTCGGCGCGCGCTGCCCGCTCCGGCTGCGGCCGCTCAGGCGCGCCGGAAGACCAGCGTGCCGTTGGTGCCGCCGAATCCGAATGAGTTCGACATGACGACGTCGAGCTTCGCTTCGCGCGCGGTGTGCGGCACGAAGTCGAGGTCGCAACCCTCGCCCGGGTTGTCGAGGTTGATCGTCGGCGGCACGACGCCGTCGCGCAGCGCGAGGATCGAGAAGATCGCCTCGACGCCTCCGGCCGCGCCGAGCAGGTGCCCGGTCATCGACTTGGTGGAACTCACCATCAGCTCCGGCGCATGCTCGCCGAACACGCCCTTGATGCCGTGTACCTCGGCGACGTCGCCGGCCGGCGTCGACGTGCCGTGCGCGTTGATGTACTGCACGTCGGCGAGGCCGAGCCCGGCGTCCTTGAGCGCGGCGACCATGCAGCGGCCGCCGCCCTCGCCGTTCTCGCTCGGCGCGGTCATGTGGTACGCGTCGCCGCTCATGCCGAAGCCGGCGAGTTCGCAGTAGATGCGCGCGCCGCGCTTGCGCGCGTGCTCGAATTCCTCGATCACGATCACGCCCGCGCCGTCGGACAGCACGAAACCGTCGCGGTCGCGGTCCCACGGACGGCTCGCCTTCTCCGGTTCGTCGTTGCGCGTGGACAGCGCGCGCGCCGAGCAGAAACCGCCGATCGCGGTGCCCACGGTGGAATACTCCGCGCCGCCGGCGATCATGACGTCGGCATCGCCGTACTGGATCATGCGCATCGCGAGGCCGATGTTGTGCGTCGCGGTGGTGCAGGCGGTCACGCAGGCGATGTTCGGCCCCTTCAGGCCGAGCATGATCGACAGGTTGCCGGACGCCATGTTGATGATCGAGCTCGGCACGAAGAACGGCGAGATCTTGCGCTGGCCGTGCTCGTGGTACGTGATGGAGGTCTTCTCGATCGTCGCGATGCCGCCGATGCCGGCGCCGACGGCGACGCCGATGCGCTCCTCGTCGTGCTCGTGCGGATGCAGCCCGGCGTCGGCGAGCGCCTGCACCGAGGCGGCGATGCCGTAGTGGATGAACGGGTCCATCTTCTTCACGTCCTTCGCCGCGACGTACTGGGTCGGGTCGAAGTCGCGAACCTCGCCCGCGATGCGGGTGGGGAAGGTCGACGCGTCGAAATGGGTGATCGGGCCGATGCCGCTGCGGCCGGCTGTGATGTTCGCCCATGCAGTCGCGACGTCGTTGCCGACGGGGCTGACGATGCCGAGACCGGTGACGACGACGCGACGCTTGGTCATGGATAACCCTGCCTGTTCATTTCCGATCGCGCGCCGCGGCCGAGCCGCGCCGGCGTTCGCATACGCGGGCGTCTGTACGCAGACGCCCAAAACGAACGCTGCGCCCCGTAGGCGCAGCGTCGGGTGAAGCCTGGAGCGCCGCTCAGGCCTTGACGTGCGCCTTCACGTAGTCGATCGCCTGCTGCACCGTGGTGATCTTCTCGGCTTCCTCGTCCGGGATCTCGCACTCGAACTCTTCCTCGAGCGCCATCACCAGCTCGACCGTATCCAGCGAGTCGGCACCGAGATCGTCGACGAACGAGGCGTTCGGGGTGACTTCGTCTTCCTTCACGCCGAGCTGTTCGACGACGATCTTCTTGACGCGCTCTTCGATAGTGCTCATGTGTCTGTAAACCTCCGATGGGAAACCACGCGGCGCAGTTCCGGCGGCGTTGCCGTTCGGGCAGCGCGCCCCTGTAAACCGCGGCATTGTAGTGGAAGGCCTTGCCCCTCGCCAGCCGATGCCGCGCATCCCGGCCGGCCTTCACGCGACCGCAACAATCGCGCGCAAGGCGCTGAAACGAAAGCGCTAGGGCATGTACATGCCGCCGTTGACGTGGAGCGTCTCGCCGGTGATGTAGGACGCCGCCGGGGAAGCGAGGAATGCGACCGCCCTGGCGATGTCCGCGGCCTCGCCGAGGCGCCCCAGCGCGATCTGGCCGAGCAGTGCGTTGCGCTGTTCTTCCGGCAGCGCGCGCGTCATGTCGGTGTCGATGAAGCCCGGCGCGACGACGTTGACGGTGATGCCGCGCGAGCCGATCTCGCGCGCGAGCGACTTCGAGAACGCGATGATGCCCGCCTTCGCCGCCGCGTAGTTGGCCTGGCCCGGGTTGCCGGTCAGGCCGACCACCGACGCGATCGAGATGATGCGGCCCTTGCGCGCCTTCATCATGCCGCGCATCACCGCCTTGGACAGGCGGTAGACCGAACTCAGGTTGGTGTCGAGGATCGCCTGCCAGTCCTCGTCCTTCATGCGCATCAGCAGCTGGTCGCGCGTGATGCCGGCATTGTTGACCAGGATCGTGACGGGGCCGAACTCCTTCGACACGGAGTCGACGAGCGCCTCGACCGCGGCGGCATCGGTCACGTTCAGCGCGCGGCCGGCGCCGCCGTGGGCGGCGAGTCGTTCGCCGATCGCCGTCGCACCCTGCTCGGTCGTCGCCGTGCCGACGACCGTCGCGCCGAGCGCGGCGAGTTCGTCCGCGATCGCGGCGCCGATGCCGCGGCTGGCGCCGGTGACGAGCGCGATTTCACCTTCGAGGGGCTTGCTCATGCTGGGATCCTTTCTCGATCAGGAAAGCTCTTGCAGCGACGTGCCGGCGTGGCCTCAGGCGCGCCAGTCGGCGAGCGCGGACTCGAACTCGCCCGGCGTACCGAGCGCGCGGCCGTCGATCGACTTGTCGATGCGCTTGACCAGGCCGACCAGCACCTTGCCGGGACCGCACTCGGCGATGCGCGCGACGCCCGCCGCGGCGAGCGCCTGCACGCACCCGGTCCAGCGCACCGGCAGGTAAAGCTGGCGCACGAGTGCGTCGCGCATCGCGGCGACGTCCGCGTGCACGCGCGCGTCGACGTTCTGCACCAGCGGGATGCGCGGCGCATGCCAGGCGTAGGCGCCCATCGCTTCGCCGACGCGGTTCGCGGCCTCGCGCATCAGCGGCGTGTGCGAGGGCACGCTGACGGCGAGCCTGACCGCCTTGCGCACGCCGCGCTCGGCCAGCCGCTCGAGCGCGGCGTCGACCGCCTGCGCATGGCCGCCGATGACGATCTGCCCGGGCGAGTTGTAGTTGGCGGGCACGACGACGTGTTCGCCCGACACCTCGCGACAGGTCTCCTCGACCAGCGCATCGTCGGCGCCGAGCACGGCGGCCATCGCGCCGGCGCCTTCCGGCGCCGCATCCTGCATCGCCTGGCCGCGGATGCGCACGAGGTGCGCGGCGTCGTGCAGCGAGAGCACGCCGGCGGCGACCAGCGCGGTGTATTCGCCGAGGCTGTGGCCGGCCACGTGCGACGGCGTCGCGCCGCCGTGCGCCTGCCACAGGCGCCACACCGCGACGCCCGCCGCGAGCAGCGCCGGTTGCGTGTACTCGGTACGGTTGAGCATCGCCTCGGGACCGCCCCGCGACAGCGCCCACAGGTCGACGCCCGCGCCGTCCGACGCTTCGGCGAACGTTTCGCGCACGCCGCCGTGGAGCTCGGCGAGTTCGGCCAACATGCCGACCGACTGCGAGCCCTGGCCGGGGAAGACGAAGGCGAGCGTCGCGGGCTGGGGGCTGGGGGCTGCGGACATCGTTGTGTTCCCGGATCGAAGGGTGAAACAGGTCGTAGTCGAGCCGGGGAAGTGGCGGACCCGGCGCCTCGCGTGTGGATCCGCCCCGGGGTTCGCGGCTGCGGTCAGCGCCTCGCTGGCGACCCACCCGGTCTTCGACCCTCGGCCCCGGCTAGTACTTGAGCAGCGCCGACGACCAGGTGAAGCCGCCGCCGAACGCCTCGAGCAGCAAGGTCTGGCCGCGCTGCACCTTGCCCGAGCGCACCGCCTCGTCGAGCGCGAGCGGCACCGAACCGGAGGAGGTGTTGCCGTGGCGGTCGACCGTCACGATCACGCGATCCATCGACATCGACAGGCGCTTGGCGGTCGCCTCGATGATGCGCAGGTTGGCCTGGTGCGGGATCAGCCAGTCGACGTCCTGCTCGTGCATGCCGGCCGCCTCGAGCGTCTCGCCGACGATGCGGTCGAGCGTCTTCACCGCGACCTTGAACACCTCGTTGCCGGTCATCATGACGCGCACGCCGTGGTTCGGCTCGTCACGGAAACCGGCGGACACGCCGACCGGGTTGTAGAGCAGGTGCTTGTAGCCACCGTCCGCGTGCAGCTTGGTCGTGATGATGCCGGGTTCTTCCGACGCCTCGAGCACGACCGCGCCGGCACCGTCGCCGAACAGCACGCAGGTCGAGCGGTCGCTGAAATCGAGCATGCGCGTCAGCGTCTCGGCGCCGACGACGAGCGCGCGGCGCGCCTGTCCGCCGCGGATGAACTGGTCGGCCACGCCGAGCGCGTACATGAAGCCGGAACACGCGGCGTTGACGTCGAACGCGGCGCAGCCGTTCGCACCGAGGCGGTGCTGCAGCAGGCAGGCGGTCGACGGGAAGATGATGTCGGGCGTGGTCGTGCCGAGCACGATCAGGTCGATGTCCGCGCCCTTGAGGCCGGCGGCGTCGAGCGCGTGCGTCGCGGCGTAGAACGCGAGGTCGCAAGTGGTCTCGCCATCGGCGGCGAAACGGCGCTCGCGGATGCCCGTGCGCGTGCGGATCCACTCGTCGGTGGTGTCGACGAGCTTCTCGAGATCGGCGTTGGTGACGACCTTCTCCGGCAGGTAGCTGCCGGTACCGGCGATGCGTGAGTAGATCAGGGTCGTTCCCCGCTGAGCATGGGCGAGCGCCGCTGGCGCGTCGCGGTATCGGCGCGCGCCTTGCGTGGCGCGCGCTGCTGCCGAGCGGTGTCTTCCCGGACCGGCACGGCAACCCCGGCCGGGGCATCCACCCCGGCCCATCGCCTCGCGCGCGCGGTCACGCGCGCGACCGACGCCACGTCAATCTTCGTCGTGGGCCTGCGCCTTCGACTCGATGACCTTGCGGCCACGGTAGTAGCCGTCCTTCGTGACGTGATGGCGCAGGTGGACCTCGCCCGACGTCGGGTCGGTCGCGAGCTGCTTCGCGGTCAGCGCATCATGGGCGCGACGCATTCCGCGACGGGACGGGGTTTTGCGACTCTTGGCAACGGCCATCGTGTTGTGCTCCTCAGTCGGGCGTTCCGTGCCCGGGTCTACATGCAATCACTTCTTGAGGCCCGCCAGCACCGCGAACGGGCTGGCCGGCTTTTCGTCGGGCGCTGGCTCCGACGTGTCCTTCCACTCCAGCGGCTCGCCCGGCTTCAGGGGCACCACCGGCAACGCGAGAATCAATTCATCTTCGATGACGTCGGCGATCCCGACGCTGCCGTCCGGCACGAGCAACGGCTCGTAGCCCGGCGGCAATGCCGCTTCGCCCTGCTCGTCATCGATCAGGCCGAGCCGCTCGTGCAGCGATACCGGCTGGACGAATACCTCCAGCGAGCGCTGGCATACCAGCGGCAAGCCGGCGTCCAGCTCCAGCTCGAGGAACGAAACACCCAGGTCGTCCTTGCCGAACTCGACCTTGTAGCGCACCTCGCCCTCGGTCGTCGCGAGGCTGCCGCGCAGGCGGCTCATCGCGGCGAGCGGCAGGGTTCCTTCGTACGTTCGGCGCGCCTGCACCTGGCGTGCGACATCCACGCGATCTGGCAAGGCGGCGGACATGGGCGCGCGATGGTAGGTGGAGCCCCCTTCGCTGTCAACCTGAACAGGCCGGCCGGGCCGATTGGCTACACTGGCGCCGGGGATCCAGGAGTGCAAGGTGGAAATCGTCATCGTCTGCGTGGCCGCCGTGGCCCTGGGCGGCTTCGTGTACTTCCGTCGCCGCGAGCAACACCTGGCACGCCGGCGCGACCTGCTCGCCGAGGTGCTCGACCTCGCCGACGCGCTCGAACGCGAGCTGCTCGAGTGCCGCGCGCGCCTGCGCGAAGTGCCGGCGCTCGCCGCGGTGCAGCCGTCGGCATCCGAACAGCTGTCGGCGCGGGCGACGCTGGCGGCGGAGCCGCAGGTCCAGGACGCCCTGCGCGACCTGCTCGCGCACCGCCTGTGGATCCGGCAGAACGGTGCCGGCGCGAGCGAGGCGGAGCTTGCGTCCGCGCGCGACGCGCTGGCCTCCACGCGCGAGGCGCTGGCGCGGCAGATGGGGCGCCTGGCCGAGGTGCGTGCCGACTTCGAGTCGAGTCGCGCCGCTCTGGCCGCGCGCGTCGGCGGTGGCGAATCGTGACCCCGCAGCTCGTGCTCGGGTCGACGTCGCGCTACCGGCGCGAACTGCTCGGCCGCTTCGGGCTGCCGTTCCGTGCCGTCGCACCCGAGGTCGACGAGTCGCCGCTCGCCGGCGAAACCGCGCCAGCCCTGGTCGCGAGGCTGGCCGAGGCGAAGGCGCGTGCGGTCGCGGTCGGCTGTCCGGGCGCCCTCGTCGTCGGCAGCGACCAGGCGGCCAGCCTCGACGACGCGGTCCTCGGCAAGCCGGGGACGGTGGACGCGGCACGCGCGCAGTTGCGTGCCTGCTCCGCGCGCGTGGTCGAATTCCATACCGCCATCTGCGTCGTCGACACGCGCGACGGCAGCGTCACCCGCGCGCAGGACTGCACGCGCGTCGCCTTCCGCCCGCTCGACGAAGCGACGATCGCGCGCTACGTCGACGCCGAACAGCCGCTCGACTGCGCCGGCAGCTTCAAGTGCGAAGGCCTCGGCATCGCGCTGTTCGAACGCATCGAGGGCATCGACCCGACCGCGCTCGTCGGCCTGCCCTTGATCGCGCTCGCACGCCTGCTGCGCGAGCGCGGCCTGCAGCTGCCCTGACCGCGCGCGCCGCCGCGACAAGGCCCACGCGCAGGCCGGTAGGCCGCGGCCGCGAGGCAGGCGGGAGCACAGCCGCCCTCGTTGGGCGGAGCGCAGCCGCGCGGCAGTGAGTGCCATCGGGCGCGGCGATTCTCGCGGCGTGTTCGCGCCGCGCGCGGGCCTCAGGCCACGCCGTCGGTGACCGCCTCGCCGCGCGCGAGCAGCAGCACCAGGCGCCGGCGCGTTTCGCGATCGAGGTTGTCGGGCAGCAGCAGCGCGCGGAAGCGCTCGCGCGGGCCGACCTGGAAATCGAGCGCGACGGCGACGCCGAGCACGCGATGCCAGGCCAGGCGCGCGGGATGTTCGCGACCGGCCGCATCGGCAAGCTGCCAGCCGGAGGCGCCGCAGGCGATGCGGTGGAAGCGTGGCACGAGGAAGGCGCGCGCGGCCACCGTGGCGCCGCCGAGCGCGAGCAGGCTGAGCGCGACGCGCAGGCCGGTGGATGCAGCGCTCGCCCACGGCGCCGCCGCGGCGGCGAGCGCGACGATGCCGAGCGCCGCCGCGACCGTCCACGACGGCCGGTAGTCAAATGCGATCGTCGCCGCGGATTTCATCGATGAGCGCGGCGTAGCGCGGCGGCGGCGCGGCGTTCGCGGTCAGCCAGTCCCACAGGTCCGGATCGGACTCGTCGAGCAGCGCGTCGAACTCGGCGCGCCGCTCCGGTGGCGCGGACGCGTAGTGCCGATCGAGCCAGCGGCCGATCACCCGGTCCAGTTCGCGCGTGCCGCGCCGTGCGCGCCAGCGCAGGCGCCCGGGGACGGGGTCGGCGGGCGTCATCCGCAGCGCCCCGCGGCCTGGCTCAGCTCGCCCGCTCCACGATCAGCTTCTTGATCTCGCCGATCGCCTTGGCGGGGTTGAGGCCCTTCGGGCAGGTCCGCGCGCAGTTCATGATCGTGTGGCAGCGGTACAGCTTGAACGGATCCTCGAGCTCGTCGAGGCGCGCGCCGGTGTCCTCGTCGCGCGAGTCGACGATCCAGCGGTACGCCTGCAGCAGGACCGCGGGGCCGAGGTAGCGGTCGCTGTTCCACCAGTAGCTCGGGCACGACGTGCTGCAGCACGCGCAGAGGATGCACTCGTACAGGCCGTCGAGCTTGGCGCGATCCTCCTTCGACTGCAGGCGCTCCTTGTCCGGCGGCGGCGGCGTCTCGGTGCGCAGCCACGGCTTGATCGAGGCGAGCTGGGCGTAGAAGTGGGTCAGGTCGGGCACGAGGTCCTTCACCACCGGCATGTGCGGCAGCGGATAGATCTTCACGTCGCCGGACCCGCAGTCCTCGATCGCCTTCGTGCACGCCAGCGTGTTGGTGCCGTCGATGTTCATCGCGCACGAACCGCAGATGCCCTCGCGGCAGGAGCGGCGGAAGGTCAGCGTCGGGTCGATCTCGTTCTTGATCTTGATCAGCGCGTCCAGAACCATCGGCCCGCAGCTCGCGAGGTCGACTTCATAGGTGTCCACGCGCGGGTTCTCGCCGTCCTCGGGCGTCCAGCGGTAGACGCGGAACGTGCGGATGTTCTTCGCCCCCGCCGCCGCCGGATGGTGCTTGCCGGCCTTGATGCGGGAATTCTTGGGGAGGGTGAATTCGGCCATGTCGGCTCCGTGATTCGTCGTTGGCGGTTCGTGACCCGGAGCGGGACCCGCGGCGCGTGGAGCAACTGCGGGTCACCACCTCGGGAACCACGATCCACGTCGTCAGTACACGCGCGGCTTCGGCGGCACCGGGTCCACGTCGGGCGTCAGGGTGTTCATGTGCACCGGGCGGAAATCGAACGTGCACTTGCCCTTCGCATCGACGGTGACGAGCGTGTGCTTCATCCAGTTCGTGTCGTCGCGGTCCGGGAAGTCCTCGCGCGCGTGCGCGCCGCGGCTCTCGTGGCGCTGCTCGGCCGAGTTGATCGTCGCGACCGCGTTGTAGAGCAGGTTCTGCAGCTCGAGCGTCTCGATCAGGTCCGAGTTCCAGACCAGCGAGCGATCCGACACGCGCACGTCCTCGAACGAGGCGAACACCTTGTCCATCTTCGCGCAGCCTTCCTGCAGCGTCTGCGCGGTGCGGAACACGGCCGCGTCGGCCTGCATGGTCTTCTGCATCGACAGGCGGATCTCCGCCGTCGGGGTGGAGCCGTTGGCGTTGCGCAGGCGATCGAGGTTGCCCAGCGCGGCGTCGCAAGCCGACGCCGGCAGCGCCTTGTGCGGCTGGCCGGGGCGGATCGTCGCCGCGCAGCGCTGCGCGACCGCGCGGCCGAACACGACCAGGTCGAGCAGCGAGTTCGAGCCGAGGCGGTTCGCGCCGTGCACCGACACGCAGGCCGCCTCGCCGATCGCGTACAGGCCGGGCACGACCGCGTCCGGGTCGCCGCCGACCTTGCGCACGACTTCGCCGTGGTAATTGGTCGGGATGCCGCCCATGTTGTAGTGCACCGTCGGGATGACCGGGATCGGCTCCTTCGTCACGTCCACGCCGGCGAAGATGCGCGCCGACTCGGAAATGCCGGGCAGCTTCTCGTGCAGCACGTCCGCGCCGAGGTGCATGAGGTTCAGGTGGATGTGGTCCTTGTGCTCGCCGACGCCGCGCCCCTCGCGGATCTCGATCGTCATCGAGCGCGAGACGACGTCGCGCGAGGCGAGGTCCTTCGCGACCGGCGCGTAGCGCTCCATGAAGCGCTCGCCCTTCGAATTGGTCAGGTAGCCGCCCTCGCCGCGCGAACCCTCGGTGATCAGGCAGCCCGAGCCGTAGATGCCGGTCGGGTGGAACTGCACGAACTCCATGTCCTGCGTCGGCAGGCCGGCGCGCATGACCAGGCCGCCGCCGTCGCCGGTGCAGGTGTGCGCCGAGGTCGCGGAGAAGTAGGCGCGCCCGTAGCCGCCGGTGGCGATCACGACGCCGTGGGCGCGGAACAGGTGCAGCGTGCCTTCCGCCATGTCGAGCGCGAGCACGCCGCAGCACGCGCCCTGCTGGTCGAAGATCAGGTCGAGCGCGAAGTACTCCACGAAGAAGCGCGCGTCATGCTTGAGCGACTGCTGGTACAGCGTGTGCAGGATCGCGTGGCCGGTACGGTCGGCGGCCGCGCAGGTGCGCTGCGCTACGCCCTTGCCGTAGTCGGTCGTCATGCCGCCGAACGGGCGCTGGTAGATCTTGCCCTCGTCGGTGCGCGAGAACGGCACGCCGTAGTGCTCGAGCTCGATGATCGCCGCCGGCGCCTCCTTGCACATGTACTCGATCGCGTCCTGGTCGCCGAGCCAGTCCGACCCCTTGATCGTGTCGTAGAAGTGGAAGCGCCAGTCGTCCGGGCCCATGTTGCCGAGCGCGGCCGAGATGCCGCCCTGCGCGGCGACGGTGTGCGAACGGGTCGGGAACACCTTGGTCAGGCAGGCCGTCTGCAGGCCGGTCGCGGCGAGGCCGAAGGTCGCGCGCAGGCCGGCGCCGCCGGCGCCGACCACGACGATGTCGTACTTGTGTTCCTGGATCTTGTAGGCAGTGCCGGCCATGGTCAGCGTCCGAGCGCGATTTTGAGGACGGCGAGCGCGCTGGCGGCGGCGCCGAGGAAACAGAGGAAACGGATCGCCAGCTGCAGCAGCAGCTGCGTGCCGCGCGTGTGCACGTAGTCCTCGACCACGACCTGCAGGCCGAGCTGCGCGTGCCAGAACACCGCGACGATGAAGGCGATCAGCAGGGTCGCGTTCCACGGCGCGGCGACCAGCGCATGCGCGGCCGCGTGGTCGAGGTGGATGAGCCGCAGCACGGTCCAGACGAACCAGGCGCCGAGCAGGACCAGCGCCACCGCGGTCACGCGCTGGACGACGAAATGGTGGACGCCGGCCTTGGCCGAACCGAGGCCGAGCGCCTTCTTCAGCGGCGTGCGCAGCGAGCTCATGCCGAACCTCCCTGCAGCAGCACGCAGGCCCAGACCAGCGCGGTCAGCACGAGGCTGCCGAGGCTCACGATCCAGCTGTTGCGCACGAAGGCCGGCGGCGGATAACCGTAGCCGAGGTCCTGCGCCAGGTGGCGGATGCCGTTGAGCAGGTGGAAGGCGAGCGCCCAGGTCCAGCCGACCAGCAGCAGCGTGCCGATCCAGGAGCGGGCGAACGCCTGCACCTTGCCGTACGCCTCCGGCCCGTCGGCGAGCGCGAGCAGCGCGACGACCAGCAGGATCGTGCCGGCGGACAGCGCGATGCCGGTCGCGCGATGCAGGATCGAAGTGACCATCTGCACCTGCCAGCGGTAGATGCCCAGATGGGGGGATAACGGTCGCGCAGTGGCTGGCATGGCTGGCTCGTGCAGGCGTTGTCGGGTGGAAGTGCGCCCGCTCCGTGGGCGGTGGCCGGATCAGAAGTCGATGCAGCGGCCGTTCTTTTCCCAGTCCCCGTAACGCGTCGGATCGAGTCCGGACTCGCGCCCGCCGATTTCGCTGGTGGCGGTCGGCGCCGGCGCAGGCGGCTTCGCTGCCGCGGCGGATTCCGCCGGCGGCCGCGTCGATTCGTTCGAGGGAGGGCTGGATTCGTGCATGATGCGGTGCGGCGCAAAGGTTAAACCTTCATGTACCGGCGAGACAACAGGCGCCGGCGCGCGCCTTGCATGCGCGCCTGCTAGAGTGCGGCCAGTTCGCGCACCCACGTTCCCAATGACCGCACCACTCGGCCCTGCCGCCGTCATCCGCATCGCCGGCCGCGACGCCATCGCCTTCGCGCACGGCCAGTTCACCAGCGACGTGAAATCGCTCGACCCGGGCGCCTGGCACTGGAGTGCATGGCTCGACGCGCAGGGCCGCGCGCGCGCCGTGTTCGCGCTGCTGCGCACCGGCGAGGACGAGCTGCACGCGTGGCAGCCGCTCGGCGACGCGGCGCCGCTCGCCGCCGCGCTCGCGCGCTTCGTGCTGCGTGCGGCCGCGCGCGTCGAGGCGCTGGAAGCGCACGCGCTCGCACCTGGCGCCGGGGACGCGGTGGCCGCTGGTCGCCTCGAAACGCGCGACGGTGGCTGGGCGTTCACGCTCGGCGATGGCCGCGCCGTCCGCCTCGTCCCTGGCGCCGGACCCGTGGCCGACGAGGCGACGCTCGCCGCGTGGCGCCTGCGCGACGTCGAAGCGCGCCTGCCGCTGTTGCCGGCCGCGATGGCCGGCCAGTACACGCCCCAGGCGCTCGACCTCGAGGCGATCGACGCGATCCGCTTCGACAAGGGCTGCTATCCCGGCCAGGAGGTTGCGGCACGCCTGCATTTCCGTGGCGGCAACAAGCGCCGGCTGCGGCGCGCGGGCGTCGACGGCGCCTTCGAGCCGGGGCAGCCGCTGCTCGCCGGCGCGGGGGAAACCGTCGGCCACATCCTGTACGGCGCACCGGCCGGACGCGTGCTCGCGGTGGTCACGGAGGGCGCTCCAAACGAGCTGCAGACCCCGGCTGGAACCCCGGTCCGGCTCGGCTGAAGGGTTCCGCGCGCCTGCCAGAAACGCCGTTAAGCGAACCTGAACGAAAATCCGCCGTTCAGCGACAAGCAGGCGATTCTCCAGTACATTGCGCCCCACGCCCTGCCTAGTCAGGGCGTTTTTGTTCGTACTTTCAATACATTAGTCGTTCGGAACCGAAACGGATACCGGACGGGGCCGCCCCCGCGGGGTGCAGCCTGGACACGAAAGCTGGAGCGACTGCCGGGGTGGCGGACGCAACCAGCAGGCGCGCGAACGCAGTGCGGGAGCGCCCCGACGAAACCATCAACTCGTTCTGCTGGAACCGTCGCGCCACACCGGCACGACGGTGGGCGCGTGGAAAGTCCGCGCCGGCCGCGAACGACTGAAAGAGGACGTTCGATGAAATTGTCTTTCCTTCTCTGGCTGGCCTCGATCCTCCCCCAGCCGGCCGCCGACCAGCTCTGCCTGGCGACGACGGTCTACCTCGAGGCCCGCAGCGAATCCAAGGCCGGCCAGATGGCCGTCGCGGAAGTGGTCATGCGCCGCCGCGAAAGCGGCCGCTGGGGCCGCACCGCCTGCGACGTGGTCCGCGCGCCGCGCCAGTTCGCGACCGCGACGATGCCGCAGTCGACCCTGATCGTGAACCCGGTCGCGTGGCGCAAGGCGCTGCACATCGCCCAGCGCACGCTCGCGATGTGGTCATTGCCGCAGGACCGCCGGCGTTTCGTCGTCCCGGACGCCGATCACTTCATCGTCGCCGATTCCTCGTCCCCGGGCTGGATCAAGGGTCCGCCGCTCGCGACGATCGGCGCGCACAACTTCTATCGGGTCAACTGACGCAAGCGGCGTCGCGCCCGCAGTCCGCACACGAATGCGGCCCGGCGTCGCCGACGCCGGGCCGCGCATCCACGCGCTGGCCGGATCCCTCAGCGCAGGCGCATCAGGCGATTGTCGCGGATCATCACGCGATCGCCCGGGCGCAGGTCGTCGTTCTCCCACTGCGTGACGGTCGCCCAGCGGCCGTTGTCGAGCTGGACCTGGAACTGCCACGCTTCGCGGTCGCCGCGGTCGTTGCTGTTGCGCTCGACCGCGTTGCCGGCGAAGCCGCCGGCGACCGCACCCGCGACCGTCGCGGCCGTGCGGCCGTCGCCCTTGCCGATGGTGCTGCCGAGCACGCCGCCGATGATCGCGCCGATCACGGCACCGCCGCCGCTGGTGCCGTTCTCGCGCACGTAGACGCGGCCGATCTCGCGAATCACGCCACAATGGCGGCAGTCGTAGGCGGCGCGGCGCTGGTAGTACGCATCGTCGTAGTAGCGCGTGCGCGGCGGGGTCGCGACGCAGCCGGCCAGCAACGCCGTGGCGAGCGTGGCCGTCGCAATCGGGTGGATGCTCGTCTTCATCGGTAGGTCCTTGCCGAAGGGATGCCCATCATCCTCCAACGCGGCGCCTAAAGACGACATGAACGAATGCCAGGCTGCGCGCGTTCCGCTAGCATCGCGGCGCCCCCCAGGAGCCGACATGTCGACGCCGCCGACCGTGACCGTGGATGAACTGCGCAACCTCGACGCCGCCGACGCGGTGCGGCGCCTCGCGCCGCTGCCGGACGCCGCGGTCGCGCACCTGCTGCATTCGCTCGGTCCCGGGCGCGCGGTCGCGATCCTCGACCGCTTCGGCGTCGAGCGCCGCCGCGCGATCGCGTTCGCCGCCGGCCAGGGCGAGCACGGCCAATGGCTGACCAGCCAGCACTGGCCGGAAGGCTCGATCGGACGGCTGATGGAACCGGCCCCGGCGGTGTTCACCGCCGATGTGACCGTCGGCGAGGTCATCGCCACGCTGCGCCCGAAGGTCTCGCACACCCTGGTCACGTACGTGTTCGTCGTCGATGCCGCGGGCCACCTCGCCGGCATCGTCGCGTTCCGCGAACTCGTCTTCGCACGCCCGGACCAGAAGCTCGCCGAGATCATGCTGCCGCGACCGTTCGCCCTGCAGCCGCAACTCGACGTGCTCGAGGCGATGCGCGAAGTCGTGCGCCGGCATTACCCGGTCTACCCGGTGTGCGACGCCGACGGACGCCTGGTCGGCGTCGTCCGCGGCGCGGTCATCTTCGAGGAACAGGCCTTCGAGATCAGCGCGCAGGCCGGCGCGATGGTCGGCGTGGAGAAGGAGGAGCGCCTCGCCACGCCGTGGCAGCGTGCGCTGCGCTTCCGCCATCCGTGGCTGCAGCTCAACCTGGTCACCGCGTTCGTCGCCGCGACCGTGGTCGGCCTGTTCCAGGACACGGTCAACCGCATCGTCCTGCTCGCGGTGTTCATACCGGTGCTGTCCGGCCAGTGCAGCAACACCGGCTGCCAGTCGCTCGCCGTGACGCTGCGCGGCATGACCCTGGGCGAGCTCGGCTCGCCCGGCCGCACGCGCGCCTTGCTGTGGAAGGAAACCTGGCTCGGCTTCCTCAACGGTGGGCTCAGCGGACTGGTCGCCGCGCTCGGCATGCTCTGGCTCGCGCATCACCAGCAACACCCGCAGGCGCTGCTGCTGGCCGTCATCACCTTCGTCGCCATGGCGGGCAGCTGTGCGCTGTCGGGCGTCGCCGGCGCCGCAGTGCCGTTGGCGCTCAAGCGCTTCGGCGCCGATCCCGCGACGGCGTCGAGCATCTTCCTGACCACCGCGACCGACGTCGTCAGCATGGGCCTGTTCCTCGGCCTCGCGGCGTGGCTGATCGCGTGAGGCGCGCGTCCGGGCCGATGGTCGTCCCGGACCGCTCGCGCTAACCTCGGCCGATGGCGCACCCCGTCTACCAGTTCGGCGACTGCCGCGTCGACCCGCTCGCGCGCGAGCTGCACAAGGGCGAAAGCCTGATCGCGCTGTCGCCGAAGGTGTTCGATTGCCTGGTCTACCTGATCGAGCATCGCGACCGTGCGGTCGGGCGCGACGAACTCATCGCCGCGGTGTGGGGCAAGATCGACGTCAGCGACACCCTGCTCGGCCAGACCCTGCTCAAGGCGCGCCGCGCGGTCGGCGACGACGGCAACGAACAGAACGCGATACGGACCATTCCGCGCTTCGGCTACCGCTGGATCCGCGAGTTGCAGGTGCTCGATGCCGACGAGGCGGGCGACGCACGCGCGGTCGCGCCGCCGGCGCCGGCGGACGCACCGCCCGCCCCGCCCGCGGCAGCCGACGCAGCGCCGCCCACCGCTGCCGGCGCCGCGGACGGCCCTTCGCGCCGATCGCTCCTGCCGCTGCTCGCCGGCCTGCTGGTCGCGGTCCTGCTCGCAGCTGCGTGGTTCGTGCGGAGCACCCCGCCGGCGGAAGCGCCGCCTGCCCCCGCGAGACCCGGCGCGGACGCACTCGCGGTGCTGCCGGCCACCGTGCAGGCGCCGGACGAATGGTCCTGGCTGCGGCTCGGCGCCATGGACCTCGTCGCCTCGCGCCTGCGCCATGCGGGCCAGCCGGTCGCTCCGAGCGATACCGTGGTCGCCGCGTGGCGCGCGGCGCGCGCCGAATCGTCGCCGCCGCGCGACGCGCCGGCGCGGGTCGGCGCGCTGACCGCCGCACGCACGCTGGTCCTGCCGCGCATCGAGCAGGGCGCGGGGCACTGGCGGGTCACGATCGAGCTGCACGAGAACGGCCGCGCGCCGCGCGACGTGCATGCCGAAGGCGACGACCCGATCGAAACCGCGCGCGTGGCCAGCGACCACCTGCTCGCGCTGCTCGGCGCCGCGCCGCCCTCGGACCCGGGCCTGCCGCTGTCGCTCGAGGACCTCGACCAGCGCATCCAGGCCGCGCTGCTCGACGACGACTACAACGGCGCGCGCGCGATGATCGTGGCCGCGCCGCCGAACCTGCGCGAGATGCCGACGGCGCGCGTGCGCCTCGCCGAGGTCGACTACCGCGTCGGCGAGCTGCGCGCCGCGCGCGCGACGCTCGAAGGCGTGATCGCGAAGGTGTCGGCGCAGGACGACGCCCTGCTGCGCGCGCGTGCCTTGCGCCTGCTCGGCGCGATCACCGTGCGCGAGGACCGCAGCATCGAGGCGATCCCGCTGTTCGAGGAAGCGGTGCGGCTGACCGAGAGCGCGCGCGAACCGAGCGTTCTCGGCCAGGCCTATACCGGGCTCGCCGCGGCGCAGACCAACCTCGCGCACTACGACGAAGCCGCGGCGGCGCTCGCTCGCGCGCGCGTCGCGCTGACGCTCGCGAAGGACCCGCTCGGCCTCGCGCGCGTGGACGCGAACGAGGGCATCCTGCACAACAATCGCGGCCGCCATGCCGAAGCCGTGCCGGTGCTGCGCCGCGCCGCCGGTGCGTTCCGCCGCTTCGGCGCCCTCAACGATCTCGCACTGACGCTGACCGCGCAGGCGAAGGCCGAGATCGCCCTGCTCGACGCCGGCGCCGCGCTGGCGACGCTGGAATCGCTGCTGCCGCAGCGCGACCAGGTCGCCAACCCGCGCAGCCGCGGCAATTTCGACCTGCAGCACGCGCGTGCGCTCGCGGCGGTCGGCCGCCTGCGCGAGGCGCGCGCGCTGGTCTCGGACCTGGCAGGCAACGCGGCACTCGCGGGCCAGGCCGAACTGCCCGGCGGCATCGCCACCGAGGACGCGCGCCTGCGCCTCGCCGCCGGCGACGCCGGCGGTGCGGCCGACGCCGCGCGCCGCGCGGTCGATGCCCTGCCGACCACGGACGAAGCCCATGTGCGTGCTCAGGCCTGGCTGGTCCTCGTGCGCGCGCTCGAGCGGGCCGGCCGGCCGCAGGACGCGCGCGCGGAAGGGGAACGGTTCGCGGCCTGGTCACGGGCCTCGGGCATGCCCGGCGTGTCGCTGTTCGCCGCGCTCGCGCGGGCCGAGCTCGCCCGCGCCGACGCGCGCCGCGAGGACGCCGATGCGGCGTACTCGGCGGCGCTCGCCGAGGCAGAACGCTGGACCGTGCCGCGCGACCTCGCGACCGTGGTGGCGTCCTACGGCGACGCGCTGCTGGCCGAACGCGACTTCGATCGCGCCAGCGCGGTCATCGGCCGGGTCGCGCGCTGGGCCGAGCAGGACTTCGACTGCGCCCGGCTGCAGGCCGAGCTGTACGCCGCGCTCGGCCAGTCCGATGCCGCGCGCACGGCCGCGGCGCGCGTGCGCGAGCTCGCCGGCGAGCGCCCGGTCGCGCTGCCGGCCACGTCCGACGATCGGCGCGGCTGAAGCCGGCGACCAGCCCGGGACGGTTTCGGCACGTCGGATCCATCACTTGGCGGCCAGGCCATGGGTCGCGAACGGAGCGCGAATGGATCGGGAGTGCCTGTCGGCGTGCCCGCGGCGATCCTGCGCGCGGCCGTCGCCGCCCCAGGGCGGGCGACGGTCCGGACTCCGGGGGCCTGCCGCCACCCGCACGCCCGCGTGCGGGACCGTCGGCCGGCCCATGCTCCCCCGGGTCGGGTGTTCCCCCACAGCCTGGCCCGGACCGCCGCCGCCTCTCCCTCAGGCGGCGGCTTTTTTTCGTGTCCGCGCCGCTAGTCCTCGTCGAACGACGCGGTGCGTTCGGGTCGCGGCGTCCTGCGCGGCACGACCCCACGCGCCGCGAAGCCGGCCCAGACCGCGAGCGCGTCGCGCGTCGCGGCAACATCGTGCACGCGCACGATCGCCGCGCCCTGCCCCGCCGCCAGCACCGCCGCCGCGATCGAGCCGGCGACGCGGTCGGCCGGTCGTTCGCGCCCGGTCAGCGCGCCGATCATGCCCTTGCGCGAGAGGCCGGCCATGACCGGCGCGAGTTCGGTGAAGCGGCCGAGCGCGCGCAGCAGTTCCAGGTTGTGTTCGAGCGTCTTGCCGAAACCGAAACCGGGATCGACGAGGATGTTCTTCTTGTCGATGCCGGCCATCTGGCAGGCGAACAGGCGCTCGGCCAGGAAGCGGTGCACCTCGCCGACGACGTCGTCGTAGCGCGGATCGTCCTGCATCGTGCGCGGCTCGCCCTGCATGTGCATCAGGCAGACCGGCACGCCGAGCGCGGCGGCCGCGTCGAGCGCGCCGTCGCGGCGCAGGGCGTGGACGTCGTTGATCAGGCCGGCACCGGCCTCGACCGCGGCGCGCATGACCTCCGGCTTCCCGGTGTCGATCGAGATCGGCACGGGCACGCTCCTCGCGAGCGCGGCGATCACCGGCACGACGCGCGCGATCTCCTCCTCGACGGACACCTCGCCGGCGCCGGGGCGCGTGGACTCGCCGCCGACGTCGAGCAGGTCCGCTCCTTCCTCGACGAGCCGGCGGCCGTGCTCGACCGCGCGCTCCGGATCGAGGAAGCGGCCACCGTCGGAGAACGAGTCGGGCGTCACGTTGACGATGCCGCACAGGCGCGGCCGGTCGAGCACGAGGGCGCGGCCGTTGCAGTCCAGGGCCGTGGCGATCACGACGCGGCCACCGCGGAAGGAGCCGTCGCCGCGGCGCGATCGGCAGGCGAATCAGGACGATGCATCGTGAGGCTGTCCGTCGGGAACCGGAGCCCGAATGGTACACAAGCGCGGCGGCGGGAAGGCGCGCGATCCGATCGTCTGCCGCGCCGTCGATTGTTTTGCAAATCGAGACAATTCATTCGCCCCGCGCGCGTATATCCGCCCCGTTCCCGCGCCTAGACTGCCTCCAGCGCGTTCCCGCCGTGGCGACGGAGCGCGCCGTCCGCAACGCCATCGACCAGGAGATTCCGATGACCGACCATTCCATTCAGGGCAAGACCGTGCTGATCGCCGGTGGCGCGAAGAACCTCGGCGGCCTGATCGCCCGCGACCTCGCCGCGCACGGGGCCAAGGCCGTCGCCATCCACTACAACAGCGCCGCCAGCAAGGCCGAGGCGGACGCGACAGTCGCGGCGATCGAGGCCGCCGGCGCGAAGGCCGCCGCGTTCCAGGGCAACCTGACCACCGCCGGCGCGGTGGAGAAGCTCTTCGCCGACGTCGTCGCCAAGTTCGGCCGGCCGGACATCGCGATCAACACGGTCGGCAAGGTGCTGAAGAAGCCGTTCGTCGAGATCAGCGAAGCCGAGTACGACGAGATGACCGCAGTGAACTCCAAGTGCGCGTTCTTCTTCCTGAAGGAGGCCGGCAAGCACGTCAACGACAACGGCAAGATCTGCACCCTGGTCACCTCGCTGCTCGGCGCCTACACGCCGTTCTACGCGGCCTACGCCGGCACCAAGGCGCCGGTCGAGCACTTCACGCGCGCGGCGTCGAAGGAATTCGGCGAGCGCGGCATCTCGGTGACCGCGATCGGCCCGGGACCGATGGACACGCCGTTCTTCTATCCGGCCGAGGGCGCCGACGCGGTCGCCTATCACAAGTCCGCCGCGGCCCTGTCGAAGTTCACGCCGACCGGCCTGACCCACATCGAGGACATCGCGCCGTGGGTGCGCTTCCTGGTCTCCGACGGCTGGTGGATGACCGGACAGACGATCCTGATCAACGGCGGCTACACGACGAAGTAAGCGACCGGCGGTGCGGGCCGCCGCGGCCCGCACCGCGCCTCGGCTCACGGGAGCGCCGCGATGGACAACCGGTTCCAGGCTCTTTTCGACGCGCAGAAGACGCGCTTCTTCTCGGACGCCACCAAGTCCTACGAGTGGCGCATGGACCAGCTCGATCGCATGGAGCGCATGCTGCTGGAGAACCGCGACGCGTTCTGCGCCGCGCTGTACCAGGATTTCGGCAAGCCGCCGTTCGAGCAGCTGTTCGAGATCACGGTGCCGGCCGGCGTCATCCGGTACTACCGCGAGAACCTGAAGGCGCTGATGGCGCCGCAGCCGGTCGAGATCCCGAAGGGACTCGAGGCGACCGGCAATCGCGGCGTCGTCTACAAGGAGCCCTACGGCGTCACCCTGGTGATCGGGCCGTTCAACGCGCCGGTCCTGCTGCTGCTCGATCCGGCGATCGCCGCGCTGGCCGCCGGCAATCCGGTGATCCTGAAACCGGCCAACACGACGCCGGCGACGGCGGCGCTGTTCCAGACGTTCGTGCCGCGGTACTTCGACCCGCGCGACGTCGCCGTCGTCACCGGCGGGCGCGAGGAGATCGGCGAACTGCTGAAGCTGCCGTTCGACTTCATCTTCTTCACCGGCAGCTCCGCGGTCGGCAAGGTCGTCATGCGCGCCGCCGCGGAGAACCTGACGCCGGTGATCCTCGAGCTGGGCGGGCAGAACCCGACCATCGTCGACGAGACGGCCAACCTCGACGTCGCGGCGGACCGCATCGCCTGGGGACACAACGCGATCTCCGGGCAGTGGTGCATCGCGCCCGGCTACGTCTGCGTGCACGAACGCGTCGCCGACGAGTTCGTCGCGAGACTCAAGGCGTCGATCGTCCGGATGTACGGCGAGGACCCGCAGCAGAGCCCCGACTTCGCACGCATGATCAGCGAGCACGACGTCGAGCGCGTCGTCTCCTACCTCCTCCCGGAGAAGATCGTGCTCGGCGGCCGCTACGACGTCGCCGCGCGCTACGTCGAGCCGACGATCCTCTACCCCTCGGCCTGGGAGGATCCGGCGCTGCAGCAGGAGATCTTCGGGCCGGTGCTGCCGGTCCTGCGCTATCGCGACCTCGCCGAGCTCGTCGCGACGATCAAGCGGCGGCCGAAGCCGCTGGCCGCCTACGTGTTCAGCAAGGATCCGTCCAACGTCGACTTCGTGCTCGGCAGCCTGTCGTTCGGCGGCGGCTGCGTGAACCAGACCAATCTGCACTGCTGGATCGACAGCCTGCCGTTCGGCGGCGTCGGCTACAGCGGCATGGGCAAGTACTACGGCAAGGCCGGTTTCGACGCGCTGAGCAATACCAAGGCGATGCTGATCGGCAATCCGGATCTGCCGCTCGACGTATTCCCGCCGTACGCCGGAAAAGACCTCGCCGCCAGCCTGGCTGTGTTCCAATGAGCCGCGCGCGCGTGTCGATCCCTGCGACGCTGTTCGCGCTGTCGCTCGGCGGCGGCATTCCCTCGGGCGCCGCCTGCGCGGCGTCCTCCTCCGCCGTAGAACCTGGAGAGCGAGCCATGTCCGAACTTCCCGCCCCCGTCGCCGCGCTGGTCGCCGCCGTCGCGGCACGCGATACCGAGGCCTTCCTGGCGCTGTTCCCGGCCGACGGCGTGGTCGACGACTGGGGCCGCCGCTTCAGCGGCCACGCTGCGATCCGCGCCTGGAGCGACAAGGAATTCATCGGCGCGAAAGGCGTGCTGACGCCGCGCAAGGTGGTCCGCAGCGGCGACACCGTCACCGTCGACGCCGGCTGGAAGAGCGAGTACTACAGCGGCGACTCGCGCTTCGTCTTCGTGCTCGACGGCGGGTCGATCCGCGAGATGCGCATCACCGGCCACTGAGCCGGAGGTTCCGCTCCGGTCGCATGGACAAGCTCGACCGCTATCGCGTCTTCGTGCGCGTCGCCGAAATGGGCAGCTTCACCGCCGCCGCGAACGCGCTCGACCTGCCGCGCGCATCGGTGTCGGCCGCGCTGCAGCGGCTGGAGGCCGAGGTCGGCACCCGCCTGCTGCACCGGACCACGCGCCGCGTGCGCCTGACGGCCGACGGCACGCAGCTGCTCGAGCGCGTGCGTCCGCTGCTGGCCGAGGCGGAGGACATCGACCAGTTGTTCCAGGCGCGCCAGCGCCAGGTTTCCGGGCGCCTGCACGTCGACGTGCCGAGCCGCATCGCGCGGCGCCTGATCGCGCCGGCGCTGCCCGGCCTGCTGCGCCGCTATCCGCGCCTGCAGCTCGAGCTCGGCTCGACCGACCGCATGATCGACCTCGTGCGCGAAGGCGTCGACTGCGCGATCCGGGTCGGCCACCTGCACGACAGCAGCCTGGTCGCACGGCCGCTCGGCCACCTCGCGCTGATCAACTGCGCGAGTCCGGCCTACCTGCGCGAACACGGCGTGCCGGAACAGCCCGACGACCTGGCGCAAGGTCACTGGTCGGTCGGCTACGCATCGCCGACGACCGGACGCGAGCTGGCGTGGGAATGCGATGCGCACGGCACGCGCACGCTGCGGCTGCCGAGCCGGGTCGTGGTCAACAACGCGGAGAACTACATCGCCTGCTGCCGTGCCGGGCTGGGTCTGATCCAGATACCGCGCTACGACGTGCAGCACCTGCTGGATTCGGGCGAGCTGGTCGAGGTACTTCCGCAGCACCGCGCCGGCGCGATGGCGATCTCGGCGCTGTATCCGCACCGGCGCCAGCCGTCGCGCCGCCTGTCGGCCTTCATCGAGTGGTTCGGACTGCTGGTCCGGCCGCACCTGGAAACGCCGGCCCGATAACGAGCGCGGCCGGCATGAAGCCGGCCGCGGACGGATCGGACCGGAACGGAACTCAGAGCCGTTCGCGCGGCTGCACGGCCGGCCCGCCGATCGGCGCCTCGCCGCGCGGCGCGCTGCCGCTGCCGGAGCGCGGCGGGCGGTCGCCGCCCTGCCAGTCCTTCGGCGGGCCCGGCTCGCGACCGTCCATGATCGCCGCGATCTGCTCGCGATCGATCGTCTCGTACTGCAGCAGTGCCTGCGCCATCGCCTCGAGCTTGGCGCTGTTGGCGACGAGGATGTCCTTCGCGCGCGCATAGGCACGGTCGATCACGCCGCGCACGACCTCGTCGATCTTGCGCGCGGTCTCTTCCGAGACTTGCTTGTGCTGCGTGACCGAGCGGCCGAGGAAGACCTCGTCCTCCTCGTCGGTGTAGGTCATCGGCCCGAGTTCCTCGGACAGGCCGTACTTGGTGACCATGTCGCGCGCGAGCTGGGTCGCGCGCTGGATGTCGTTCGACGCGCCGGTCGTGACCTTGTCGTCGCCGAAGATCAGCTCCTCGGCGACGCGGCCGCCGTAGAGGCTGGCCAGGCGGCTCTCGAGCGAGGTCTTGGAATGGCTGTAGCGATCCTGCTCGGGCAGGAACATCGTCACGCCGAGCGCGCGGCCGCGCGGGATGATCGTCACCTTGTGCACCGGGTCGTGCTCGGGCACGGACAGGCCGACGATCGCGTGGCCGGCCTCGTGGTAGGCGGTCAGCTTCTTCTCGTCGTCGCTCATGATCATCGAACGGCGCTCGGCGCCCATCATGATCTTGTCCTTGGCGCGCTCGAAATGGTCCATGCGCACCTCGCGCGAGTTCTCGCGCGCGGCGAACAGCGCCGCCTCGTTGACGAGATTGGCGAGATCGGCGCCGGAGAAGCCCGGCGTGCCGCGCGCGATCGTCAGCGGATCGACGTCGCCGGACAGCGGTACCTTGCGCATGTGCACCTTGAGGATCTGCTCGCGGCCCTTGAGGTCCGGCAGCGGCACGACCACCTGGCGGTCGAAGCGGCCCGGGCGCAGCAGCGCCGGGTCGAGCACGTCCGGTCGGTTCGTCGCGGCGATGACGATGACGCCCTCGCTGCCCTCGAAGCCGTCCATCTCGACCAGCAGCTGGTTCAGCGTCTGCTCGCGCTCGTCGTGGCCGCCCCCGAGGCCGGCGCCGCGATGGCGGCCGACCGCGTCGATTTCGTCGATGAAGATGATGCACGGCGCGTGCTTCTTCGCCTGCTCGAACATGTCGCGCACGCGCGCGGCGCCGACGCCGACGAACATCTCGACGAAGTCGGAGCCGGAGATCGAGAAGAACGGCACCTTGGCCTCACCCGCGATCGCCTTGGCGAGCAGCGTCTTGCCGGTGCCGGGCGAACCGACCATCAGCACGCCGCGCGGGATCTTGCCGCCGAGCTTGGTGAACTTGGACGGATCACGCAGGAACTCGACCAGTTCGGACACCTCCTCCTTCGCCTCGTCGCAGCCGGCGACGTCGGCGAACGTGACCTTGATCTGGTCCTCGCCCTGGAGCTTGGCGCGCGAGCGCCCGAACGACATCGCGCCGCGGCCGCCGGCGCCGGCCTGCATCTGGCGCATGAAATAGACCAGCAGGCCGATGAAGATGAGGATCGGCACCCAGTCGATGAGGATCTTCAGGAACGGGTTGACGCTGTCGGCCGCGTCCTGGCGCAGCTCGATGCGGCCCTTGGACACGAGTTCCACGATCTGCTCGTTGGCGCCGATCGGAACGTTCGTCCACTTGACCTCGCCGTCCTTGAGCTTGGCCGTCGCCCGCGTCGGGTACTCGCCGCTGAGCGAGACCGAGGCGACGCCGCCGCTCGCGATCTGCTCGACGAACTGCGAGTACGGCACTTCCGTCGACTTCTGCGTGCGCGGGTTGAAGCTCTGGAACACCGCCAGCAGCACCACGGCGACGACCACCCACAGCAGCAGGTTCTTCACCATGTCGTTCATCGCGCGGGTCCTCCGCAGTGGGCCGTGCGCGGAGGCACGGACTGCCGGGCGGGAGCATTGGTCATGTCGTGGTTCATCTACGGTCCTTGGCGCTTGCCGATGGCGAGCGCGTACACCTCGGGACTCCTCGCCCGCGAGGCTTTCGGTTTGCGGATGCTGACGCGCTCGTATCCCGCGCGCAAGCGCCGCACGAAGTCGTCGAAGCCCTCGCCCTGGAACACCTTGGTCAGGAACGCGCCGCCGCGCCGCAGGTGAACGGCGGCGAATTCCTCGGCGAGTTCCACCAGATGCATCGAACGGGGCTGATCGACGGCGTTCACGCCACTCATGTTGGGGGCCATGTCGGAAAGGACAAGATCGACCTCGGCGCCTGCCAGGGTCTGCTCGAGGCGTTCCAGCACGGCGTCCTCGCGGAAGTCGCCGTGGATGAACTCGACGCCGCCGATGCCCTGCATCGGCAGGATGTCGAGCGCGACCACGCGGCCCTTGTCGCCGAGGCGCTCGCGCGCGACCTGCGACCATCCGCCCGGGGCCGCACCGAGGTCGACCACGACCATGCCCGGCTTCAGCAGGCGGTCGCGCTCGATCAGTTCCTCGAGCTTGAACACGGCGCGCGAACGCCAGCCGCCGGCCTGCGCCTTCTTGACGTACGGGTCGCTGAAATGCTCGCGCAGCCAGCGCGCGCTCGATTTGCTGCGTGTAGCCAAAGGGGGGATCCTCGCGACGGCCCTGGCGGCCCCGCGTGGAGGACCATGGGCGCTGGCCTGCGCCGGGCACGGCCGAACTCGCCGCCATGATACCCTGTACGGCCCGCCGACGGCCGCTCCGTCCGTCCCGATTCGGTTTCCGTTCATGCCCCTGAGTGCCTCACAGAAGCGTCACCTGCGCGGATTCGCGCACGACCTGAAGCCGGTCATCCTGGTCGGCCAGAAGGGCATCACGCCGAACCTGCTGGCCGAATTCGACCTCGCGATCGAGCACCACGAGCTGGTCAAGGTGCGGCTTGCCGACGATGATCGCGAGTCGCGCGCGGCGGCGATCGCGGCGATCGCGGCCCATTCCGGCGCCGAGCTGGTGCAGTCGATCGGCAAGGTCGCCTGCTTCTTCAAGGCCAATCCCGAGCGCGGCCAGTACCCGCTGCCGAAGTAGCGCCGTGCAGCTCACCCACGAAGTCGCCGAAGGCTATTTCCACTTCCGTCGCTGCGAAGCCGGCGCGGTCGGCGTCGGCGACCGCACGCTGACGACGAGCTTCCTGATGGCGCCCGACCGCATCGTCGAGGGCTGGCCGGTCGTCGACGCGGCGGGCTTCGACCTCGCCGCGGTCGACGCCGTGCTCGCGCTGCAGCCCGAAGTGGTGCTGCTCGGCACCGGCGAGACGCAGCAGTTCCCACCGCGCGAAGCCATGGCGGCGCTGCTCTCGCGCGGCATCGGCATCGAGGTGATGGGCAATGCGGCGGCGTGCCGCACCTACAACCTGCTCGCGAGCGAGGGCCGGCGCGTCGTCGCGGCGATCCTGCTCGGCGGCGCCGCGGGCGCCTGACGCGGCAGGCAGCGGCGCGGCCCCGGTGGCACGCGACCGTCGCGCGCCGCCACACCCGGAGGTGGACACATGCGCAAGACGGCTGTCGTGACCGGCGGCGGACAGGGCATCGGGCGCGCGATCGCGACCGACCTCGTCGGTTGCGGCTGGTCGGTCGCCTGCCTCGATCGCGATGCCGAGGCACTGGCCGAACTCGCCTCGGCATACTCGCCCGACACCCTGCTCGCGCTCACCTGCAACGTCGCCGACGAGGCGCAGGTCAGGCGCGCGTTCACGCGCTACGACGCCTGGCTGCGCCGCCATGCGATCAAGCCCGGTCTTGACCTGCTGGTCAACAATGCCGGCATCGCCGACCCGCATTCGGGCCCGGTCGAGAAGCTCTCGCTGCGCAACTGGCAGCGCTGGATCGACAGCCACCTGACCGGCGCCTTCCTGTGCACGCGATCGGCCGTTCCGCGCCTGCGCAAGCGCGCGGGCAGCAGCATCATCAACATCGCCTCGACGCGCGCGCTGCAGTCCGAGCCCGACACCGAGGCCTACTCCGCCGCCAAGGGCGGCCTCGTCGCGTTCACGCACGCGCTCGCGATCAGCCTCGGCCCGCGCGTGCGCTGCAACGCGATCGCGCCGGGCTGGGTCGAGACCGGGCCGTACCAGAAGCGCTCGGCGCGCACCCGGCCCAGCCATCGCCACGTCGACCATGCGCAGCACCCGGCCGGACGCGTCGGCGTACCCGACGACGTCGCCGATGCCGTGCTCTACCTCGCCGACGCCGGATTCGTGACCGGCCAGGTGCTCGTCGTCGACGGCGGCATGACGCGCCGGATGATCTACGCCTGAGCCCGACGCGGGCGCAGCGCGTCAGGCGTGCGCGAGCGCGTAGTCGAGCGCGGCGCGGACCGCCGCGACCTGCGCCTCGTTGCATTGCGCCGGCGTCGCGCGCGGACTGTCGGGATAGACCTCGGTCGTCGTCACGTAGCGCGCGCCGGTGATGCCCGCGCACAACCCGAGCTGCTCGAGCGGATACTCGATCACGCCCGGCGCGACCACCGGCGAGCCGATGATGCGGCCGTCCGCGTCGGCCGGCGCGATGTGCGTGACCGCCGCGACCGCGGCGATGATCGCGCTCTGGAACGCGCGCTGCGGGTGGGCCGCATCGTCGACGACGTAGAAGCCGTCCGGGATCGCGTCGGGCTCGAACGCGACGCCGTCGCGCGCCGCGAGCGCCGGGCGGAACTCCGACTCGTCGCTGTCGGTCGTCTCGTGCAGGTCGACGTGGACCAGCACGCGGCCGCGCAGCGGTGCGAGCAGGCTCCAGAGCGCGGCCGACTCCCCCGCGGGACTGTCGCGCCTGAACGAGCGGTTCGGATCGATCGCGTGCGGGTTCCAGCGGTGGATCCGCTCGTACGCCCACGGGCTGACGCACGGCACGACGAGCAGCGCCAGGCGGCCCTCGTAGTCGCCGGCACAGCGCTCGAGGAACTGCAGTGCACCGTGCACGCCGCTGGTCTCGTAGCCGTGCACGCCGCCGGTCACCACCGCGATCGGCAGGTCGCCACCCCAGCTCCGGTTGCGCAGCGCGAACAACGGGAACGACTCCGGCGGATAGTCGAGCTGCCCGTAGCGCTCGACCTCGTAACGTGCGCGCAGGCGCTCGATCGGCGCCAGCACGTCGTCGGCGTAGCTGCGCTGGCGGACCTGGCGCGACAGCCACGCCGCGCGCTCGGCCTCGCCCCAGGGCTGGCCCGGCGTGCCGATCGGATAGTGGGGACTGGGCATCGTTGCGCTCCATGCGGAAACGCCGCACCTTAGCAAAGGCGCGGGCCGCGCAGCGACTGCATGTCCCGCTGCGGCGCCGGATTGCGTCCTCCCTGTCGAAGCCGCCGTGCCGCACGGCGAGGCATGCCCCCGAGGAACCGCCATGCGACGAACCACCGTGCCCTTCGCCTTCGCCTTCGCGCTCGCCTGCGCCGCCGCGCTGCCACTCTCGCATGCGGCCGACACGCAGTGGCTCCGCGCGCGCATCGGCGCGGGGATGTTCGAATCCGGCGATGCGGAGATCACGCTGGTGCCGATCGGCAGCGCGTTCAGCCTGACCGCGGCGACCCGCGGTGCGAGCGCGTGGCCGCCGCCGAAGACCCGCATCGACCGCCTCGCGGTCACCTGCGACGGCTTCGAGGACGGCAAGACGCTGGCACTCGATGCCGCTTCGTTCCGGCGCAGTACCTGCAGCGTCACCTTCGAGCAGGGTACGCCGCCGATGGGCGGCGAACCCGAAGCGAAATGGACGCTGGACGAGGACGGACCGAACCGCTTCGCGATCACCGCCGTGCGCGGCAAGGCCTACGAGGGCGAGTTCGCCTTCCGCCTCGTCGACGGCCGCGGCGGATCGCTCGAGATCACGGACGGCCGCTTCGTGGCCGAGGACCGCCAGCTCTAGCCGCGCTCCGACGACGGCGCGACGAGGGACCGCCGCCGCGACATGCGCCGGTCCTCAGGTCGGTGGCACCGGGGCTGCCTCGAAGCCGTCGTCGAACAGCAGGTCCGTGCTCGCCTCGAACGCGCCGATGTCGACGTAGCCCGCCGGAAAGCCGAGGCCCAGCAGGTCGACCTCGCGCGGCCCGCCGGCGAGGTCGAGCGCGAGGCCGAGCGCGGCGACCGGCGCATGCGCGCCGCGGTCGATCGCCGGCGACGGCGCCGCCGGCCGAAAGGTCGAGCGGAGCAGCGGATCGGCCGCGCTGACGCCGCCGGCGTCGACGTGGCCGTCGAGGTCGTGCCCTTCGACGATCGAATTCGCGACGCTGCCGCCACTGCCGACCAGTTCGTCGCCGTTGAACCACAGGATCGAGTTGTCGACACGGGTGCCGGGGCCGCCGACCACGCCGGCGGCATTACCGACCATGGTCGCATTGACGACGTGCACGGCCGCGGTGCCGACGGCCACCGCGGCACCGGCGTTGTAGGCGAACAGCGAGCTGGAGACCGATCCGGCCAGCGTGTCCGCGAGCGGCCCGGCGGAGATCACATCGCCGGACGAACGCTCGAACCGCGAGCGATCGACCACGAGCGTGTGCGTGCCACTGCCGTTCCGCTGGAACCGGATGCCGGCACCGACGCCGCCGTTCGAGCTGAAGCGCGAGCGGATCACCTCCAGGCGATGGTTGCCGCTCGCGTTGACCTGGAACTGCAGCGCGCCGCCGATCGAGGCGACGTTGCGGATGAAGGCGGAGTCTCGAACGACGACGTCCGTGGACGGCACGCTGTCGAGCTGGAACTCCAGGCCACCGCCGATGGCGCCGTCGTTGCCCTCGAAGCGGCAACGCTCGACCAGCACCGCGGCGGTGTCGAGGAACTGCACGCCGCCGCCGATGCTGGCCATGCCGCGCACCACGGCGAGATCGCGCAGCACGACCGGCCCGGCCGTCGGCTGGACCTGCATGACCTGGCTCGCGAGGGCGCCATCGAGGATCGTTCGCGCGGCACCGGCGCCGCGCAGGGTCATCGCGCCGGGCACCACCAGCGGCAGCGTCTCCCCGCTCGCCGCGGCATAGGTGCCGGGGCCGATCGCGATCGTGTCGCCGGTCCCGGCGAGCTGCAGGCCGCGCGTGACCGTGGCGACCGCGCTCACCGGCGACGCGCCGTCATTGGCGTCGCTGCCACTCGCCTGGTCGACGTGAATCGTCGCCGCACCCGCCTGCCCGGCCAGGAGGGCCAGTCCCAGGATCCACCTGCTGCGCATCGCCACACCTCGTCTTTACGTCGTCTTCGCCGATTGGATCAGAAAAACGCCATCGGGCGCACGATTGCGACACGCGCACGGCTTCGCGCAGGTCCGCGCCAGCGCCCGGGGCCGGGGGCCACGGCGTACCGGTTTACCGCTGCGCGCGGGCCCAGTCCACGATCTGCTGCATCCCGATCGCACCGGACTGGCGTGCGATCTCGCGACCACCGGCGAACAGGACCAGGGTCGGGATGCTGCGGATGCCGTGCCGGTGCGCGAGCGCGGGCTCGGCCTCGGTGTCGACCTTGGCGAGCCGCATCGCCGGCTCGAGCACCTTCGCGGCGGCCGCGAAGGCCGGCGCCATGCTCACGCACGGCCCACACCACGGTGCCCAGAAGTCGACCAGCAGCGGTACGCCGCTGCGCAGCGCATGCGCGTCGAACGAGGCCGCGTCGAGCGCGAACGGCGCGCCGCCGAACAACGGCGAATGGCAGCGCCCGCAATGCGGTGCCTGCGCGATCCGCTCGCGCGGCACGCGGTTCATCGCCGCGCAACGCGGACAGGCCAGAAGCAGGTTCGAGGTGTCGTTCATGCCGCTGCAGGTGCGGCCACGCGGCCACGAACGCAAGCGCGCTGCCGTCCTGCGGCAGGACTGTCGCGTCGGCGCGATCCCGTCTATCGTCCGGCCCTTCTCCCGCCGGAAGCCGCCGCGTGACCCGCTACGAAGGCCCCCTGCTGACGCGCGCGACCGCCGAGGCGCTGGTTCGCGCCCGCGATGCCGGCGATGCGACCTGGACCGGTTCGCTCGACCTCGGGCGCACGCAGGAAACGGTCCGCCTCGACGCGGGCCGCTACGGCTGGCGCGGACACGACTATCCGTATCCGGGTGCGCTGAAGGAGCGCACGATCCACTGCTGGGACGGCGCGGCCTACGTGCCCGCCGCGCGCTACGCGGCGTCGCTGATCAAGCTCGTGCCGACCGAATGGAACGTGCCGACGTTCGAGATCGACGGCATCAAGATGCTGCCGACGGCGAAGGAATCGCCGCTCGACGACGCACGGCGCAAGGTCGCGCTGGTGCGACCACAGGCCCGCGTCGTGCTCGACACCTGCGGCGGGCTCGGCTATTTCGCCGCCTGCTGCCTCGATGCGGGCGCCGCGCGCATCGACTCGTTCGAGAAGAATGCCGACGTCCTGTGGCTGCGAACGCTGAACCCGTGGTCGCCGGACCCGCAGGCGAGCGGCGGCCGGCTCCGGCTCGTGCACGGCGATGTCACCGCAGCGATCACCGCCCTGCCCGACGCGGGCTACGACGCGATCCTGCACGATCCGCCGCGCTTCGGCATCGCCGGGGAGCTCTACTCGCAGGCGTTCTACGACCAGCTCGCGCGCGTGCTGCGCGCCGGCGGTCGACTGTTCCACTACACCGGCGCGCCGAACCGGCTGACCAGCGGGCGCGACGTCCCGCGCGAGGTCGCGCGCCGGCTCGCGAAGGCGGGCCTGCAGGCCGAGCCCGTGCTCGACGGCGTGCTCGCGCGCGTGCCGGCGACGCGGCGATCGATGCCGCGACGCTGACGCCGCGCATTGCGGCCGCCCGACGGCGGCGCGCCGCTCAGGCGCCCGCTGTGGACGCTTCGGCCGCGCGCGCGGCACGCACGATCGTGGTCGTGCAGTTCGCCTCCGCGACGACGCGCGCGGACACGCTGCCGAGCATGCGGCGCACGCCGGTCATGCCGCGCGCACCCATCACGACATGGTCGATCGCGTTGTTGCGCGCGTAGTCGATGATCGCCTGGGCGACGTCGGGCGATTCGAGCACGTGGAAGGTGATGCGGTGGTCGGGCAGCGACAGCCCGCGCGCCCAGTGCCGCAACGCGACCAGCCGACGTACGTGGCGGTTGCGGCCTTCGATATCGATGTTGCTGTCGAGCCCGATGCGCGCGACGCGCATCACCGTGATGCAGGCGAGGCGGGCCTGAGGCGCGGTCGCGACGATGCGGCGGGTGACGTCGAGCAACGCCGCGTCGAGCGCGCGGTCGGCCTGCTTCAGGTCGATCGCGACGACGATCAGCGGCGGGCGCACGTCCGCGCTCGCGCGCTTCGCGCGAAGCTCCTCGGCGTCGAGGCGGAAGCCGCGCAGCCAGCGTTTCATGCGCCCGAGCGGTCTGCTGCCGCGGCTGCGCCCGGCGCGTGCCGTGAGCACGACCTGCGCGGGGTGCTGCAGGTCGAAGGCGAGCTGCGCCGCGGTCGGGTGGCGCGCATCCGGATCGACCTCGAGGCAGCGCAGCACGACCTCCTGCAGCCAGCGCGGGATGGCCGGCTGCAGCGCGCGCGGCGGCTCCGGGTCCTGGTAGAAGCGGCGGCGCAGCCCGCCGTCGCTGGTCGGCGCGCCGAACGGCGTGACGCCGGTCGCGAGGTAGTACAGGGTGACGCCGAGCGCGAACAGGTCGCTGCGTGGTTCGTTGCGCACGCCGAGCACCTGTTCGGGCGCGATGTACGGCGCCGTGCCCATCGGCACGCGGAACTGCTCGGCGAGCAGGTCCGGCAGCTGCGCATGGTGCGAGAGCCCGAAGTCGAGCAGCACGATGCGCTCGGCGCCGTGCTCGTCGACGTGCAGCAGCAGGTTGCCCGGCTTCACATCGAGGTGCACGACGTGCTGCCGGTGCAGGTTGTCGAGCGCGAGCGCGGCGAGCGCACCGAGCGTGGCGACGCGCTCCGGCGGCAGCGGCGCCTGCTCGAGCAGTGCGTGCAGCGTCTCGCCGGCGACGTGTTCCATCACCAGCCACGGCTGGTCGCCGGTTTCGCCGCTGGCGACGAAGCGCGGCACGTGCGGCCCGGCCAAGGACGGCATCAGCATGCGCTCGACCTCGAAGCTGACGATGCGGCTCACCGCCTCGCCGTACCCCACGCGCGGCAGCTTCGCCAGCAACGGGAACGCCTGCGCCGGATGCGAGACGCGCCACAGGGTGGCCATGCCGCCCTCGTGCAGCGGTTCGACGAGGGTGAACTCGCCGATCAGGAACCCGGGACGGAGATCGACGGGCATGTCAGCCTCCCGTGGCCAGGCGCGCCGCGAACGCGTCCGCGAGCCCCGCCGCGCGGATCTTCGCCGCCGCCTGCGCATGGTCGTAGGGCACGCGCAGGAAGGCGAGCGTCGCGCTCGACGGCTCGAACCACGCGCAGGCGGCCGCCGGATTGCGGTCGCGCGGCTGGCCGCACGCTCCGGGGATCGCCAGCCAGCGACGCGTGCCCGCGAGCGGCATCGGCACTCCCGGCGTCGGCACGAAGCGGCCGGCGCCGCTGTCCGTGGCGTGGTACAGCGCGGGTTCGTGCACGTGGCCGCAGAAGGTCAGGCGCGCGTCCGTCGCGCCGAGGCTGCGCGCGGCCGCCAGCGGGTTGGCGACGTAGGTCCAGTCCTGCGGCGTGCACGCGCTCGCATGCACGTACAGGCGATCGTCCTCGCGCGCGACCTGCGGCAACGCAGCGAGGAACGCCTGTTGCGACGGATCGAGCCGCGCGCGGGTCCAGTCGATCGCGGCCCCGGCAGCAGCGTGCATCGTCGCAGCGGTCGGCGTGCAGGCGACCGCCTGGTCGTGATTGCCGCGCACGGCGATTCCGCCGCGCGCGACCTCGTCGCGCACGAAGTCCACGACCCAGCCGGGGTCGGCGCCATAACCTACGTAGTCGCCGAGGAACACGAGGCGCGCGCAACCGGCGTCGCGCAACGCGTCGATGCAGGCTTCGACCGCTTCGCGGTTCGCGTGCAGGTCGGCGAGCAGGCCGATGCGCATGTCCGACGGCGAGTCCGGCAGGGAAAACCCGCGCAGCCTGCCGCCAAAGCGGCGTGCGGTCGAGTCGACCTTGGTCGGCCGTCGCGGCGTGCCCGCGACGGCCGCCGCGGCGTGGGCGAATGCGATGGCGCCGCGCCCCCTTCCCGGATCGCCGAGGAAGGACGGCGCGGCGCCACGCGTGGACTAGAGCAGTTCGAAACCGCTGCGGAAGACGCGGTCGTTGCCGGACGCGGCGACCGCGTTGGAATACTCCGAGGTGTTGTTCGCGGTGCACGCCGGCAGCAGGATGCCGTTCGCGCCGGCAAAACAGGTCAGCTGGCCCTGCCAGCCGCTCCCGCCCGGCGTGTCGGTCAGCGGCGTGACGTCGGTCGCGGTCATCACGATGCGGCGGCCCGGTATGACTCCACCGACGACCGAGGTGCAGCGCCCGCCGGTGCACGCGCCGCTGTTCGCCGGCACGCCGGCTACCGTCGTGGTGACGGACGCCTCGCCGAGGTAGGTCATGGACGTCGCCGCGGTCGTCGTCGCCGCGTCGATGCTGTAGAACTCGAGGCGGAAGTTCGCCACGCCGTGCGTGCTGATCGTCCACTGCACCGTCGTGTTGCCGTCGACGATCGGCGCGTTGGCGCCGGCGCAGACGCCGGAGACCTCGCTGCCGGTGCAGATGTGCGCGGGCGCCTGATCGCGGTTGGCGTAGTTCTGCGGGATCTCCGCATGCGGACCGTCGAGCGCGTTCTCGGGGTGCTCCAGGTCGATGTCGACGCCTGCCATCGCCTTCGCGTTGCCGTACACGCGGTTGCGCTGGAACAGGTTGGCCCAGCCGTTGGCATTGCCGCCGTTGCGCAGCTTGATGCCGTTGCGCTGGTTCGCCGAGATCGTGTTCGAGTCACCCGCGGCGGGCCCGCCGATGGTGGTCGCGCTGGCCGCGTTGATATGGATGCCGTCGACGCCATTGCCGAGCGCGGTGTTGCCGGCGAGCGCGGGGCTCACGCCGATCGAGTTGCCGATGATGCGCGTCGCGGTGGTCGCGCTGCCGCGCACGACGATGCCGTGACGCGCATTCGCCGCGATCACGTTGCCGGTCATCGAGTTGCCGGTCGAGGTGATGATGACGCCGTCGCCCGCGTTCCCATAGGCGGTCGATGCGATCACGTTGCCGGCCGGGAACTCGGCCAGGCCGATCGTGTTGTAGAGCAGCTTCACGCCGTTGCTCGCCCCGGTCACGAGCACGCCGGCGCTGTCGTTGCCGAGCGTGTCGGGGAACGCGTCGTTGTTCGCGCCGCGGTTGTCGGCGATCACGTTCGCCGGGCCGATCACCAGCGCCGTGCTGCTGGGGTTGAAGCTGGCCAGGCTCGTGTCCGGGCGCGTGTCGGTGACGATGCCGCTCAGCGCGTTGCCGATGTGCACGCCCTGCACCGACGCACTGAGGCCGATGCGGTTGCCCATGATGAAGTTCGGCAGGAACACGCTGCCGGCATCGACGCGGATGCCATTGGCGCCGTTGCCGCTGATGACGTTGCCGGGGCCGATCAGGTTGCCGAAGCTCGACCCGACCAGGTGCACGCCGTCGCCACCGTTCGGGATGGCGACGTTGCCGGTCGCGTCGGTACCGATCCGGTTGCCGCTGACCGTGACCGCGCCGATGTTCTGGCTGAAGATCTCGACGCCGTTGAGCGCGTTGCCGGAGATCACGTTGTTGCTGATCAGCACCGGCTGCAGTGCCGCGAGCGCGGTGGCGAGGTTGCTGGAGAACGCATTGATCTCCGACTCGTCGACTGGCTGCACCGGGAAGTTCTGGTACAGGTCGAGCAGGAAGTTCGAGCTGGTGTCGGGGTACACGTGCGACGCGGACACGGCGATCCCGTGGCCGGTGTTGGGCATCGCCTGCAGGCCGGTCGCGTTCACGCCGATGAAGTTGCCGCTGAACACGTAGGCGTGCCCGTTCGCGCTGATGCCGCTGCCGCTGCAGTTGCCGATCACGAGGTTGAACAGCTTGGACCCCGTGGCACCGTCGCCATGGCCGACCGCGGCGGTGCCGGAGTCGGTCAGGTCGAAGCAGCCGTGGCCGTTGCCATTGATGGTGGCGTGGTTGCCGTTGATCGTGAACGGCGCGCGCAGCTGCGCCAGTGAGCCGTTGACCAGGGTGACCTGCGGCACGCCGATGTTGATCGTGTGCGCGCCGGGGCGCGTGTTGCCGAGCATGATCGCGGCGCGCAGGGTGCAGTGCGAGGTATCGCCCTGGGCGGCGCAGTGGCTGGTGATGCCCGGGTCCTGGCCGGCGTCGGTGCCGACGTCGACGTTGTAGACCTCCGCGTGCGCCGGCAGCGCGACGGCGGCGAACAGCGCGAACGCGAGCCCGTGCGACGCGCGGCGGCGGGCGATCAGGGCGCGGGCAGCGTGCCCGGACGCGATTCGTAGCGACTTCATGATGGTTGCCTTCCCTCAGGGTGTTGCCGGTCGCCCGGCGGATCCGGTCGGCCCCTGCAGGTGCAGTGGCGTCGTCTCCCACACCAGTACGGGAAAGGTCTGCCCTGACTGACAGGCCGGATCCACGTTTCCCGCCTGGAGGACCGCGGGATCGCACCCGGCCGGCGCCGGCGTCCGGATCAGGCTGCGCCGGTGCGGCCACGCAGTGCCAGCGCGTCGGCGAGCGCGTGGCCGAACGCGGTGTTGTCGAAGATGCACCAGCGCTCGCGCACGCCCGCGGCCGGACGCTGCAGCCGTCGCGCGACGCGCGCGATCGCCGCGTCGGCATAGGCGTCGTAGTAGACGCGCGGCGAGCCGTGCAGGCGGAGGTATTCGCAGGCGCGATCCGCGCCCGGCACCGCCGCGCGCCGCACGCGTGCCGGGTCGGCGGCGACGCGCGCGATGCCGCGCGCGCGCAGCGCGGCCTCGGCCTCGGCGCGGAACCACGACGCATGCCGCGGTTCGCAGGCGACCGCGCCGCGGTGGCGCAGGCGCAGCGCGTCGAGGAACGCGGGGACCACGCGCGGCTCGAACGGCAGGCTCGGCGGCAACTGCAACAGCAGCACGCCGAGCTTCGATCCGAGCCCGGCCACTTCGCCGAGGAATGCGTCGAGCGCGTGCTCGCAATCCTGCAGGCGGCGCTCGTGGCTGATCGCCTTCGGCATCTTCACCGCGAAGCGGAACCGTGCCGGAACGGAGGCAGCCCAGCGCGCGTAGGTGGCGGTGCGGTGTGGCCGGTGGAAGGACGAGTTCACCTCGACCGCGTCGAAGACGCGTGCGTAGCGTTCGAGGTGGCTGCCGGGACCGGGGGCGAGCGCGGCGTGCGCCGCGCGCAGCGCCCAGCCGGCGCAGCCGATGCGCAGGTCGGGCATCGGCGGCACCGGCGGCGCAGGCGCCGGCTCAGGGCGGCGCCTCGGGGCCATCGAAGCCGTCCGCGAGGATCCGGTCCTGTTGCAGCTCGTAGGCACCGATGCCACCGCAGAGGCCACCACCCGTCGCCGCCTGGTTGAAGGCGATGGTGGAGTTGCGGATGTTCGCCCACGGGGTGAAGTGCACGCCGCCTCCGAGTGAACCCGCCGCTGATCGTGCTGTTCACGATATCGATGTCGTAGCCGACGGCGATGCCGCCGCCGAAGCTGTCGACCGCCTCATTGCCCGACAGCGTGCTTTCGACGACGCTGGCAGACCCGCTGTCCACGAAGACTCCGCCGCCATGGCGGGCACTGTTGCCGGATATCGTGCTGCGCTCGAGCCGAACGGGACCGTAACAGGCATACATGCCGCCGCCGATGCCGCCGTGGCTGCCGGTGACCGAACGGTCGTGGACGGTCGCCGAGCCCAGCCGGTCGCCTTACTGCGCCGGCACGTCCGCGCGGGAGGCGACCTCGGTGAACACGTACTCGTGCTGGCCGTCGCGGGTGACGAGCCGGCGCTGGCCGTCGCGGTCGGCGCGCACGAGCAGGAAGCCGGCCGCGACGGGATCGATCAGGATGAAGGCCATGCTGCCGTCGGCCTGCGGCGAGGTGCCGACTTCGGACCTGAACGCGCCGACGTCGAACCAGGCCTTGCCGCCTTCGCGCGTGACGACGATGTCGCCGAGCGCGTCGCTGTGGTAGCGCGACGCGAGCGCGTCGATCGCGGCCTTGTCGGCCGGGTACTGGATCCGCTTGCGCTGCGCGTCCCACGACGCCCGGCTCGCCTTCGCGTTCGCGTCGGCGGTCGCCAGCGCCTGCGGCTCGCCGTCGAACATGATTTCCATCAGGCGCCGCTTGAACGGCCCGCGCAGCATCACGCCCTCGTCGGCGTTGGTCAGGATGACCGCGCCGACGCCGTGCTCGGGCCACCACATCATGTTCGAATGGAAGCCGTCCATGTCGCCGCCGTGGTCGACTACGGTGACGCCGTCGCTGCGATCGACCATCAGCGCCATCGCGTAGTCGCGATCGATGCCGAGCGAGATCTGCGGCTCCCGCCGCTGCAGCAGCGCGCCTTCGCCGATGTAGCGCGTGCCGTCCGGCAGCACGCCCCGGGCGAGCTCCATCCGCACGTAGCGAAGCAGGTCGTTGACCGTGCTCCAGGCGGCGCCGGCAGGGCGCGAGGCGCGGATCGTGTCGTTCAGGCCCATGCCCATCACGCGCACCGCGTGCGTGATGTCGTAGCCGTGCGGCGAGGCGTAGTTGCCGGTCTGCGCGGCGGCGTAGTCGAACGTCGTGTCGCGCATCCCGAGCGGGTCGAACACGAGTTCCTGCATCGCGCGGTCGTAGCCGGCGCCGAGCGGCGCGCCCGGATGGGCGATCTGGCCGCCGATGAAGCCGGCCGCCGCCGCGAGCGGGTTGGAGTACTGGAACAGCTCGCCGAAACCGCTGGTCGGCTGCATCGTGGCGAGCGTCGCCATCACCGACTCGGGCGTCTGCTTCTCGCCCTCGAACAACCACTCGAAGTCCTGCCGCGGCAGCCCGGTGCAGGCGCAAATGAGGTGCTTGACCTGGACCTGGCGCGTCGTCTCCGCGTTGCCGAGCTGGAACGCCGGGTAGACGTCGGTGACGTGCGCGTCCCAGTCGAGCGTGCCGGCGTCGACCAGCTTCGCCAGCATCAGCGTGGTCAGCGCCTTGGTGTTCGAGGCGATCATGAAGCGCGTGTCGGCGTCGACCGGTTGCGGCCGCTCGAGCGAGCGCACGCCGAAACCCTTCGCGAGCACGGTCTTGCCGCCTTGCACGATGCCGATCGCGACGCCCGGCACGTCGTATTCCTTGCGCATGTGCTCGACGAAGTCCGACACCTGCTTCAGGCGCGCCTCGTCGAAGGCGTGCGCGGTGCGGCCCTCGAACGTCTCGCGCCGGTAGTCGGCGGGCTGCAGTCGCTGGGTGATCTTGCCGAGCTGCGAGGCGCGCTTCTCGGCGAGCGCCTGGTCGAGGTCGACGACCAGCACGGTCCGCTTCGCGCCGCGCCGGTACGCGCCGGCGAACACCACGCGCTTGGCATTGGCCGGCACGTCGTAGTCGTAGAAGCGCCGCTGTTCCCAGCCGTCGCGCGGCGCGGCGTCGTTGGCGACGAGGAATTTCGGCGCCAGGCCGAGCAGCTTCCAGCCCTCCGCGACCGCTTCGTCGACGCCCTTCGCCGTCGCGTCGAGGATCGCAATGCGCGAGCCGTCCGCTTCCGGCGGGGTCAGGATCACCCCCGCGCCCGCGGCACGCTGCGTCCATCCCGCCGGCAGGATGAAGGTCGCGTTGTGCGGCGTCTTCGACGGCGTGTCGGCCGCGCTGGGCGCGTCCGGCGCCGTTGCCGTCGCTGCGGACGCGTCCTTCGGTGCATCCGCGCGGGCGGATGGGAGGGCCAGCGCGACGCAGGCGACGACGGCGAGGCAGCGGACGAGGATCGTGGAAGCCATGGGAACCACCGCGCGGCCGGGTGCTCCAGTGTGCGCAGCCGCGGCCGCGGGGCGCAAGGCGTGCCGACACGCCGGCGACCCGGCCGACAGTGGTCCGTCCGCACTGGTCCCGCTGGCGCGGGAGGGTATATTGGGCGCGCAGGCGGGCACGGTGCCCGACGCGATCGCAGGAGAAGTCATGGGTCTTGTGCAGGCAGCGGTGGGTTCGATCGGCGGCACGCTCGCCGACCAGTGGAAGGACTTCTACACGGTCCCGGCCGGGCTGCCGTCGACCGCGGCGCTGTTCGCCGCGGTGCCGCAGGGCACCAATGCGGGCCGCGGTTCGAACACCAGGGGCTCGTCCAACATCATCACCAACGGCTCGAAGATCGTCGTGCCGGAAGGCTATGGCCTGCTCCTGTTCCAGGACGGCAAGATCACCGGCTTCGCCGCCGAAGCGGGTGCCTACGAATGGCGCTCGGACGACATCCATTCGCAGTCCATCTTCACCGGCGGCGGCCTCGTCGACTCGCTGATCCTGCAGAGCTGGGAGCGCTTCAAGTTCGGCGGCCAGCCCGGCTCGCAGCAGGCGGCGTTCTTCGTCTCGCTGAAGGAACTGCCGGACAACCGCTTCGGCACGCAGTCGGAGATCTACTGGGACGACGGCTTCCTCAACACGCAGGTCGGCGCGGTCACGCGCGGCTCGTACACGCTGAAGATCGTCGACCCGATCCTGTTCGTGAAGAACTTCGTGCCGGCCACGTACCTGCAGCCCGGCCAGGTATTCGACTTCACCGACATGGACAACGCGGCCGCCGGCCAGCTGTTCAACGAGGTCGTCGGTTCGCTCGCGCCGGCGTTCAGCCTCTACACGAACGATCCGGCCAAGGGCAACCGCATCACCCGGATCCAGCAGGATTCGGTCGGCTTCGCCAGGAGCCTGTCGGACGCGGTCGAAGCCGCCTACCAGTGGCGCTCCGAGCGCGGCCTCGCGATCGTCAAGACCGCGATCCTCTCGATCGAGTACGACGCCAACACGCGCGAGCTGCTGAAGAACGTGCAGCGCGCGGATGCGCTGTCGGGCGCGCGCGGCAACTCCAACCTGCAGGCGAGCGTTGCCGCGGGGATCCAGTCCGCGGGCGAGAACGGCGGTGCCGCCGGCATGATGGGCATCGGCATGGCCTCGGGCATGATGGGCGGCATCGGCGGCCTGCAGCAGCCGGTCGCGCCGGCGGCGCCGGCCGCGGACGACCCGGTCGCGAAGCTGAAGAAGGCGAAGGAGATGCTCGACCTCGGCCTGATCACGCAGACCGACTACGACGCGCTCAAGGCGAAGGCGCTCGGCCTCTGAGGAGGCGCGCGCCACGCCACGACCCGACACGCGACCGTCCGGCACGCGCCGGGCTCCGGCTTCCGCGCGAAGCCGGGGCCGGCCGCGCGCCGTGACGGCGGCTTCGACGACCTCCGCACCGCACGACACCCATGTCCAGCCCATCGCCTCCCCCGCCGCCGATCCCGCCGTACACCGGCCCGGGTTCGCCGCAGGACGTGCCACCCGCGCCCGGCGAATCGCCGATCGACCCGGCCACGCTGCCGGAGCCGATCCGGCGCGAACTCGAGGCGCCCGATCCGGTCGCGATCGACACCGCCGCGAAGGAACTCGAGGACGGCGTCAACCGCTGCCCGAAGTGCGGCTCGACCGACGTGCGGCACAAGGCCGGCAGCGACCTGCTGGTTTGCCTCTATTGCCGCCACCAGTGGCAATCGACGCGCGTCGAGGAGCAGTTCGGGCTCGGCGAAGGCATCGACCAGCTGCGCGGCACCGTCATCGCCTCCGGCGCGCGCGACATCGCCGCCGACGCAGCGGCGGTCGTCACCTTCAAGTGCAGCGGCTGCGGCGCGGAGGTGGCGGTCAACACGCAGAACGCGATGACCGCGCGCTGCCACTGGTGCCGCCACGTGCTCGGCGTCAACGAGCAGATCGCCAACGGCGCCGTGCCCGACGCCGTGCTGCCGTTCCACATCCGCAAGGAGGACGCGGTCGCGCGCATCCGCCAGTTCGTCGACAAGCGCCGCCTGTTCGCCTTGAAGGAGTTCAAGCAGCAGTTCACGCCGGAGAACGTCATCGGCGTCTACCTGCCCTACATGGTCGTCGACGCGAACGCGAGCGCGGACGTCGACGGCCAGGGCGAGATCGAGACGCGCCGCTATACCGAGGGCAGCGGCGACAACCGCAAGACCTACTACGACGCCGACGTGTACCGCGTCGAGCGCCACGTCGACTTCATCGTCGACGACCTGACGCTCGAGTCCTCGAGCGAGCGCGGCAACCTCGACACGCGCAGGAACACCAACAACATCATCAACACGATCCTGCCGTTCGACACCAAGAACGCGGTCCAGTGGAACGCGTCCTACCTCGTCGGCTACAGCTCGGAGAAGCGCGACCGCGACGTCGAGGCGCTGCGACCGCGGCTCGAGGACCAGCTGCTCTCGATCGCGCGCGCCCAGGTCGAGGCCTCCGTGCGGCGCTACGACCGCGGCGTGCGCTGGGAACGCGAGCGCCTCGACGTGCACGGCACGCGCTGGGTCTCGATGTACCTGCCGGTGTGGCTGTACTCCTACCACCAGCCGGGTCGCAACGGCGGCATGCTGCACTACATCGCGGTCAATGGCCGCACCGGCGAGACGATGGGCAGCGTGCCCGTGCAGCAGTGGAAGCTGCTCGCGACGGCGCTGACCGTCGGCACCGTGCTCGAGGGCATCGCGCTGTGGATCCTGGCGCATTCGGCATGAACGAGATCGGGGAGCACGCGGCATGAGCGACGACAGCGGACTCTGGCTGCTCGCGATCGGCCCGGCCGGCGCGACCGGCCTGTACTGGTACCTGTACCGGTACTACCGCAACACCGACAAGTCGCACGCGTTCGAGCGCGAGACGCGCGTGGAGGCGAAGCCCGTGACCGGTTCGGACGCGAAGGTCGGCACCAACAACCACACGCGCGAAACGCGCATCCGTGGCGACAACGTGCGCGACTACCGCAAGCGCGTGCAGCGCGTGCGCGGCGATCGCTCCTGAATCCGCGGCGCATCGCGATGGCCGCGCGGACGCCGCGGCCTGCGTGAGGTGCTCGACCGGGACACCGGGATTGCGAGGCACGCTGCGTACGCTTCGCGAGAAGCGCAGCGCCCCGGAGGGAGCCGCCGCTGCGCGGCTGCCTGGCACCGACGGGTGCGATGCGGGGCACCGGTGCCGGGGATTCGCCCCATTCCTTGGCGACTGGACCGCGGTGCGCGCATGTAGACTGCCGGATCGCACCACCCCGCCTGGACCACGCTGTTGGCACCACCGATCCATCGCACCGGCGACCACGAGATCGACCTCGACGCACGCGAGATCCGCCGCGCCGGCGTGCCGGTCGAGGTCGAGGCGAAGGTCTTCGACCTGATCGCGCTGCTGCTGGCGAACCGCGATCGCGCGCTCAGCAAGCGCGAGCTGTCGGCCGCGTTGTGGCAGGACCGGCCGGTCACCGACGCGGCGCTGTCGCAGCTGCTGCGCAAGGCGCGGCGTGCCCTCGACGATGACGGCAACCGCCAGCGCGTCATCCGCACCGTGCACGGCCATGGCCTGCGCTGGGTCGCCGGGGTCGACGTCGATGCCGGTACGACGCCGACGCCCGCCGCGTCGGCGCCCACGCCACCGCCCGCCCCGCTCCAGGTCGCGTCGACACCGCCCGACCGGCGCGCGCGCCGCCGCTGGCTCATCGGCGCGGTCGCACTCCTCGTCGTCGCGATCGCGCTCCTGGTCGCCTGGCGCATGCAGGCCGGACGCGGCGATGCGGACCTGCGCCTGGCCGTGCTGCCGGTGGAGGACCGCAGCGGCGACGCCGCGCTCGACTGGACGCGCGAAGGCCTGATGGGCCTGATGGTCAATCTCCTCGCGCAGCGCGGCGACCCCCTCGAAGTCGTCGCCGCGCGCGATGTGCGCGCGGTCGAGACGCCGACGCAACGCGCCGGCGACCCCGACTTCGCCGGCGTGCGCCGCGCACTCGGCGCGACCCACGTGGTCGCGACGCGCCTGCGCAAGCTCGGCACGCTGTACGAACTCGACCTGCGCCTCGTCGCCGGCGGTGCCGCCGAGCGGCACGAAACGCTGCACGGCGGCGCGCCGGCCGCGCTCGCCATCGCCGCGGTCGACCAGGTCCGGCGCTGGCTCGACCTCGCGGCGTTGCCGGACACCCGCGGCCGCGGCATCGCCAACCCGTTCCTCGCCGAGGCGTACGCACGCGGCCTCGCCGCGCAGACCGCCGGCGATCATCCCGGCGCGTTGAAGTACTTCGCGATCTGCCTCGACCAGGACCCCGGCCTCGCCTGGCCGCGCCTCGGGCTCGCGGTGTCGCAGGGCGAGACCGGCGCGACCGCGGCGAGCGAGGAGAACGCGACCCAGGTCGTCGCCGCCGCACGCGAGCAGAGCGACGGCGAACTGCTCGTCGCCGCGCTGCGCCAGCTCGCCTCGCTCGCGTTCCGCCGCGGCGACCTCGACGGCGCCGCGCTGCACCTCGACGCCGCGCGCCGCGCGTTGCCGGCGGACCATCGCGAACTCGCCCTGACTGCCCTGCTCGTCGCGCAGGCATCGATCGATGACGAACGCGGTCGCATCGACTCGTCGCGCGCATTGTTCGAACAGGCGCTCGTGCTCGCGCGCGCGAGCGGCAATCGTCGCGGCGAGGCCTCGGTGCTGGTCAACCTCGCCAGCCTCGACAACGGCGCGGGCGACACCGCGGCCGCGGCCGCGAAGTTGCGCGCCGGCCTCGATGCCGCGCGCGAGGCCGGCGACCGTTCGCTCGAAGCCGCCACGCTCGGCAACCTCGGTGCGGTCGAGGCGAACCAGGGCCGGATGCTCGACGCGGTCGCGCTCCTGAAACAGGGCGTCCGGCTCGCCGCCGCGCGCGGCGACCCGCACCTCGAAACGCTGGGCCTGGTCCAGCTCGGCTGGGCGCTCGCGCCGTTCGGGCGCGAGGGGGCGTCGCGCCAGGTCGTGTCGCGCATCGACCGCGCCGCCACCGGCGACGCCAATGCCTTCTGGCGCGCCGAAGCGCACTGGCTGCGCGGCGACCTCGCCGCGAGGCAGCGCGATTGGCCGCTCGCGCTCGACGAACTCGAGCAGGCGCGCTCGCTGTACGCCGCCAGCGGCATGACGCGCAACCTCGCACCGGTGCTCGCGCAGATCGTCGAGACGGCCTGCGAGGCGGGCCTGGCGGAGCGCGCGCATGCGGCCGCCGACGCGTTCCGCGCGCTGGTCTCCGCCGATGGCAGCGCGTTCGCGGACCGCCTTCCGCTGATCGACGCGCAACTGCGCAAGGTCGACGGCGACCCCGCCGCGGCGCTCGATGCGCTGGCGCATTGGCTCGACGCGAACGGCGACGCACGCGGTCCCGCGGCGCAGGCGGCGCTGTTCCAGCTCGGCCGCTGGCAGCTCGCGCTCGGCCGCTACGAAGACCTGCTGTCGCGGCCCGCGTGGAAACCATGGCTCGAGCAGCACCCCGACGCGATCGCCCTGCGCATCGCCGCGCTGCGCGCGACCGGCCGGACCGCCGACGCGGATGCCGAGGCGAGCCGCCTGCAGCACCTGCGCGAAGCGCCCGAACTCGACCTCGGCGCGCTGGCCGACGCCGCGCCGTGACCCGCGCCGGCCGCGCGCGCGGCCCCTTGCGAGGGCCGGAGCCCGGCGCCACGGGACCGGATGCGCGCCGACACGCGCCGCGTCAGCCCTGATCACGATCACGTCATGAATCGGTCAAGACCCGCCGCGGGCAAACGCGTTGAATCCCGGCCGTTTCCCGTTCCCGGAGCCACCCCCTTGAAGCGTACCCTCCTCGCCCCCGCGCTGCTCCTCGCGCTCGCCTGCGGCACCGCCCAGGCCGAGCTGGTCACGATCCGCTACAACTTCCCGGAACATGCCGGCATCGCCTACACCTACGGCTACTTCGGCGGCGAGCGCGGCCCGACCACCGGCCACATCCTGTCCACGACCCTGGTCATGAACTACACGACGACCGGCGAGCAGGACGCGGCCAACCTCTACCTCACCTTCGATGTCCCGACCTACGACGGCATCGAGACCCACATCGGCCTGACCGGCGCCGACCTCGGCTGGTCCGGCCAGGGCACGTTCCACTACGGCTTCACCAGCGAGGACTTCAACGGCGAGATCCGCGAGGGCCGCTTCGGTTCGCAGTTCGACGGTGGCGGCACGTTCACCGACTCCTACATCGAGTTCCTCGTCGACGCCGACCCGATCGATCCGATCTTCTTCGACGGTTTCGAGGAATTCTGATCGCACCGAACGCGCGCTGCGGGTGGCGGGGCCGGCTCGGCCCCGCCGTTCGCGTCGCCGCGCGCGCTCAGTGGTCGTCGAAATCGCTGTAGAAGATCGTGTCCTCGCCGTAGTACTCGTAGGCGCCGATGTCCGGGCGGCCGTAGTAGCGGTGGAAGCGCAGGCCGAGCGTGGCGTCGACGCCGCGCTGGTCGGTCGACAGCCGCGGCGCGATGTTGTCGCCGCGGTCGCGCGCGGGGCTGTCGGCGGCGATCGCATGGGTCCACGTGAAGCCGCCGTTCGTCGCCAGCGGCCCGAGCCGCGGGTCGACGCCGAACAGGTTCTCGCTGTCGCCCGCGTTGAGCGTGCCCGGCACCGGCGCCACCTGCATCAGGCTGTGGCGCGCGCGGATGCTGTTGTCGTCGCCTTCGGACTCGATGTCGCGCACGACGTCACCGGCGGCGACGAGCACGCTTTCCATCTCCAGGTGGTTGTCGCCCCCGGCGACGAAGATGCCGCCGCCGACCCGCGGCGGCGTGCCCGGTGCCGCGACCGGGTTGCCGTAGACCGTGCTGTTGCGCAGGAGCAGGCGGCCGCGCGCCAGCGTGATGGCCGCGCCCGCGCTCGCGCCGACGTCGGCGGGCGTGCCGTTGCCCGAGAAGGTGCTGTTGGCGATCTGCATCGGCGTTCCGGGCGCATCGAGCGGCGCGACCAGGTAGAGCCCGGCACCCTGCGGCTGGCCGGACACGTTCTCGTTGACCGTGGTCGAGGCGATGTCCAGCGCGGACACGGCGAGATAGCCCGCGCCGCCGGTGTGCCCGGCCCGGTTGTACCCGAGCTGCGCCTCGCGCAGGCTCAGGCGCGTGCCGGTGTCGATGGTCGCGATCGCGCCGCCGAACGGAGCCTCGTTGCCGACGAATCGAACGCGCTCCAGCCGCGCATCGCCGCCGGTGACGTGCAGGCCACCGCCGTGGAACTCGGCGACATTGCTCGCGAACTGCGTGCGAAGCAGGGTCAGGTCGCCCTCGTACTGCCACAGCCCACCGCCGTCGCTGGCCGAATGGTTCGCGACGAAGCTGCACGCCTCGACGACGAGGTCGGTGTACTCGCTGCGCACCGCGCCGCCTTCGCCGTAATCGGTGACGATGCCGTTGCCGTCGACCGTGCCGCGCGTGTGGCCCTGCTCGAAGGAGAGCTCGCGCAGGGTCACGGCCAACTGGCGCTCCACCGTGCCGCGCAGCAGGAACACGCGTCCACGGTCGTAGTCCGCGACCGGCGTCACCGGCGCCGCGTTGACCAGCCGCGTCTGGTTGGGTCCGATGCCGAGCACGGTCAGGTCGTCGGTGACGAGCAGGGTGCCCGCGGACAGGATGATCTCGCCGACCTGGAGCCGGATCGTGTCGGGCCCGGGCTGGGCATTGGCGGCCGCGACCGCGGCGCGCAGCGAGCCGGGGCCGTCGTCCGCGGCGCTGGTGACGAGGAACTCGGACGCGAAGGAAGGGCCCGCGGCGAGAGCGCAGGCGCAGGCAAGCAGGGTCGAACGCATGAAGAAGGACTCGGGAACAGGCGCCTCACGGCGCGGTGCCGGGATTGAAGCCGACGGCCCTGCCGGAACGCTTCACGCTCGCTTCAAGAATTCCTTATTGCTGTTCGATCAATCACTTGCAGCCCCTTCGTGAACGCACGAGCGAGTCGCGCAGCGCTCGCTTGGGCCCGTTCCACCACGCCGATCGCGACGACCGGCCACCTCAGGCGCCGGACTCCGTACCGGCGCCCGTGAGTGTGGGAGGCGGCAGCGCGGCGTCCAGCTGCTCGCGCCGCAGGCGCAGTGCCTCCGCCCCGGCGTCGTCACCGCGCGCCCGGTGCCAGAGCTCGGCGATGACGAGGCCGTCGCCCTCGCTGTCGTTGGTCGCGTCGAGCTCGGCGAGCACGGCGCCGGCGAGGTCGCCCTCGCCGAGGTCGATCGCGAGCGCGACGTAGTCGAGACCGGCCCGCTGCGCACCGATGCGGTCCCCGGCGCGCAGGGCATCGCGGCGCAGCGCGAGCAGGCGCTGCAGCGCCTGCGTGGCGCGGCCCTCGGCGGCATCGAGCTGCGCCAGCGCGGCGACCGCGTGGGCGTCGAGGTCCGGCGTCGCCGCCGCGCCGGCGATGCGCTGGCTGCGCGCGACCGACTCGCGCAGGCCGGCCAGGTCGCCGGCGCGACGCTGCAGGTAGGCGAGGCGGGCGGCATGGTGGGCCGCGCGCTGCCATTGCCCGGTGCGCTCGCAGGCTTCGATCGCCTCGCGATAGCGCGCGAGCGCGCCCGGCTGTTCGAGGGCGACGTCGGCCTGCGCCAGCAAGACGCGCGCGATCGCGGCCTGGCCAGGATCGCTGTGCTCCACGGCCAATGCGAGCGCGCGTGTCGCATAGTCGCGCGCCGGCCCGGCCTGGCCGAGATGCAGGCGCGCGCTCGCCAGCTCCAGCAGCAGCACGCGCTCGGCCTGGCGGTCGCGTGGCGCAGGCGGCTGCAGCGGGGCCAGTGCCGCCTCGCCGAGGCGCACGGCTTCGCGGAACCGGCGCTCGCCCACGCGCAACTGCACGAGGTTCGCGACCGTCAGCGATTGCTGCCACGGCACGTCGCGCTCGCGCGCGATCGCCAGCGAGCGCAGCAGCGCGGCCTCGGACGCGGCGGTGCGGCCGCGCAGGCGTTCGAGCACGCCGATGTTGTTCCACGCGCTCGACTCGCCGATCGCGTCGCCTGCCGCCGCATACAAAGCGCGCGCCTGCTCGAACGCCGCGGCAGCCTCGGCGTAGCGACCACTGCGCGAAGCGAGCTGCGCCTCGCCGACGAACACGCCAGCGCGCTGTGACGGCGACCCGTGGTCGAGCAGCGCGCGTGCGCGCGTGAACGCGGCCTGCGCGGCATCGAGGCGGCCGCGCTGCAGCTCGACGTAGCCGAGCAGGCGCAGCGCATCGAGCGCCTGGCGCGGCTGGCGCGCGGCGTCGACGCGCGCGAGCACCTCGTCGACGCGCTCCGCCGCGCGCTGCGCGTCGGCGAACTTCAGCTCGACCAGGGCGAGCTGCAGCCGCGGCTGCAGTGCATCCGGGCTGCGCTCGATGCAGAGCGCGAAGTAGCGGCGCGCCGCATCGAAGTCGCCGCGCAATACCGCGTCGACGCCGAGCGCATAGGTCGAGGCCGTCTCGCCACTGAGGTCGCCTGCAGACGCGGGCGCACGCGGGCGCGGATCGAGCCAGTCGCGCACGACGCCACCCATGTCGAGCGCGAGCTGGCCGGGGTCCTCGCCGAACAGGCTGCGTCGGCGTTCACCGTCGGCGCCGTCGAGCACGGCGTCGAGCTGCAGCAGCGGGCCGGCGCGGCGCAGGTGCAGCGCCAGCGAGTGGCGCGCGCCGGTCGTCTCGCGCCAGGCGCGGCGCTGCGCCGGCGTGGACGGCGTCGTCGCCGCGTAGCGGCGCGCGGTCGCGAGGTCGACCGTCGCGATGCCGGCGTCGGCATCGAGTGTCGTCGCGACCAGGCCCATGATGCCGAGCCGCGTCCAGTCCAGCTCCTCGAGCCCGGCATCGAGTTCGGCCGGCAGCACCAGCACGCGCGCCGACGCGGCCGCGATGCCCGGCCGCTTCGCGAGATGCCAGGCACCCGCGCAGGCGAGCAGCACCAGGGCCGCCAGCGCCCACACCAGGCGCGGTCGCGGCCGGCGCCAGGCGGGCGTGGCGCCGCCGACGCTGGCGTGCGCGGCGCCCGCACCGGGCCGTTCGAGTGCTGCGGGCGCGGTCTCCGCCGGCGCCAGCGCAGTGATCGGAGCCACCCAGCGGAAACCGCGACCGTGCACGGTGCGGATGCAGGCCTGCGCGTCGCCATGGTCACCGAGCGCCTTGCGTGCCTTGTAGACGAGCTGCGACAGCGATGCATCGCTGACCGGCCGCCCGTTCCAGAGCGTGGTGATGAGCTCCTGCTTGTCGACGGCCCGGTCGCGCTGCTCGACCAGCAGCACGATGAGGTCGAACACGCGCGGCTCGCACTCGATGGTGGCGCCGCCACGCGACAGCGTGCGGCGCGCGGTATGGATTTCGAAATCGCTGCCGCGATAGATGAAGGCCTGCATGACCGACCATTATCGCAGCCGCAGCGCGACCTGGGATCATCGACCGTCGGCGCACTTCAGCGCACCCGCGGCGCGCCTCCGCCGCGGCCGGCCTGTCGATTTCGGCCCTTCCCGTTCGTCGCTTCCACCGGGAACCCGCTGAGGAGAGCCGCGATGCGCGTGATGGTGTTCGTCCAGGTCGACGAGCAGGTCCTGCGGGATTCGCCACCGACGGCGGAGGCGTTCGCCGCGATGGACGAATACAACGACGAACTCGTCGCCGCCGGCGTCTTCGTCGCCGGCGCCGGCCTGAAGCCGACCGCCGAGGCGCGACGGATCATCGCCGATGGCGAAGCGCGCACGGTGATCGACGGCCCGTTCGCCGAATCGAAGGAAGTCATCGCCGGCTTCGCGATCTGGGAGGTGGGCGACATGGACGAAGCCGTCGCGTGGGCGCGCCGCTGCCCGAACCCCGCCGCCGGCCGCAGCACGATCGAGATCCGGCCGTTCCTCGAACTCGCCGACCTCGCCGACCCCCGATCGCCGACCGATCCCGCGAGCCCGCACGAGGGCGAGCGCGGCCGGCTCGGCGTGGCCTGAGCGCGCGGCGTCTTCGACGAGCAGCGCGTCCGTGGATGCGCCGTGGCGAGCGCGCGCCCGTTGCGGCGTTTCCCGGCATCAGGCCGCCCCCTGCGGCGATGGTCGGGAGACCTGGCATGAAGACCCAACACCGCGCGGCGTCGCGCCGTCCGCTCGCCGCCTGCCTTGTGCTCGCGCTCGGCATCCCTGCTGCCGACGCCGCGATCGTGGTGCAGAACTGCCTCGACCACGGCCCCGGCAGCCTGCGCCAGGCCGTCATCGACGACGTCGCCAGCGACCCGATCGACCTGACGCAGCTCGCCTGCAGCACGATCACGCTGACGACGGGTCGCATCGACGTGCAGCGCGCGCTGCTGATCCAGGGTCCGGGCCCGGACGCGTTGACCATCGACGGCGCCGGCCTCGACCGCGTGTTCCAGCAGCTCTCGGGCAACGCGCTCGCGCTGTACGGCATGACCATCCGCAACGGTTACTCCAACGGCTTCGGCGGCGGCTGCGTCTATTCGTCCGGGCCGTTGCTGCTCAAGGATGCGGTCGTGCGCGATTGCCGCGCCGTGGACCACGCGAGCACCGCGCCGGTGCGCGGCGGCGGCGTCCGCGTGCAGGGCGCGCTGTTCATGACCCGCTCCGCGATCCTCGACAACCAGGCCTATTCAGCGCTCGGCACGGCCATCGGCGGAGGCGCCAGCGTCGACGACAGCGCGACCCTCGAGCGCGGCACGATCAGCGGCAACGTCGCTTCGGGCACGTCCGGATCGAGCCCCGCCGTCGGCGGCCTCGACGTCGGCAACAGGCTCTTCATGCTCTATTCCACCGTGTCCGACAACGCCGTCACCGGAGTGCCGGGCGCGCCGGGGCAGATCGGCGGCCTGCGCGCGATGCTCGGTGCGACCATCCTGGACTCGACGGTCTCCGGCAATCGCGCCGATGGCGCCAAGGGTGGAATCTATCTTCACGGCACGATCGGGTCGCAGAACCTGATCTCCAACAGCACCATCTCGGGCAACAGCGCCGGCCTCGGCATCGGCGGCCTCGACGCGCTCGGCCTGACCGCGATCTGGAGCTCGACGATCGCGTTCAACACCGAAGGCGCCGCGCTCGCTGCCGGCCTGCGCATCTCCGATGCCTTCGCCGACCTGCAGGGCACGATCATCGCGGCGAACACGAGCCCCGGCGGCGGCACGCACAATATCGGGCTCGGCACCGCGGGCGCGATCGGAGGCGCCGACAACCTGCTGGGCCCGTCGGCCGGGGTCACCCTGCCGCCCGGCTCGATCGGCGGCGACCCGAGGCTGCTGCCGCTGCACGACAACGGCGGCCCCACCCGCACGCATGCGCTGCGCGCCGGCAGCCCGGCCGAGAATGCCGGCAACCACGTGTCCGGCCTCAGTACCGACCAGCGTGGCATCGGCTTCCCGCGCGTGATCGGCCCCGCGCCCGACATCGGTGCGTTCGAGGGTGTCGACGCGGATTCGATCTTCTACAGCAACTTCGACTAGCGTACGTAGCGAGCCATCGATACGTACTTCATGTCGCTCGGGCGGGCTGTCGTACGCGGCCGGCGGCCCTAGCGGGGGCGTCCGATTCCGAGGAACCTATCGATCTGCCGTCGCAATACGCCAGTATCACGAGTACGGCACTCCCAGACGACGAGAACCCGGAACCCGAGTCGCCTCAACGCCGCTATCGAGCGTCGATCGCGACGGACATTGGCGGCGAACTTGTCGGTCCAGAACGCGCGGTTGCGAGTGGGCGTCGTCGTTCGGGGACAACCGCCATGACGATGCCAGAAGCAGCCATGTACGAATACCGCGAAGCCACGGCGCCGATTGGCCAAGTCCGGTGAACCGGGAAGGTCCCGGTTCTGTGTCGTATAGCGGGTGCCTGCGGCGGTGAAGGCTTTTCGTACGGCGAGCTCCGGAACCGTCGCGGCTCGCCGTACGCTGGCCATCTGTGCGGATCGCTCCGCGGTCGTCCGAAGGTCGGCAAGCGCGCGCCCACGTCCCTTGAAAGGCTGCCGCTTCTCTTCCCCGCTACGCCGACCGCTGCGACTCACGCCTGATCCGATATCGACTCCAGGTGACGCTCGACAGCCCGAATGAAGCCGGGTGGAAAGCGCAGTTTCGCCTTCCGGGTCCGGCTCAGAAACCCACCGGTTGCCTTCGCCGAAAGGAGCGAAAGTGGATACCGTAGAAAATCCTGCAGCGGTACCGCTTTCTTCCGAATCGGCCACTCCGAAGCGCTGACGACCATTCTGCCCTGGCCTACATTCCAAGCCGCTGCCGGCCATGTGCGATGTCCGCGCATCGGGCATGCCTCGAAGTCGAGCAACCGCCCCGGCTTGCGCATGCGGCGTCCTATCCATGCCGCCGCAGGCACGCTGACGGCGTTGCCGACGAGCTTCCACCGAGATCCCTTCTTGGCCACCATTTCGGCCGCCTTCGTCCAACCCGCCGGGAAGCCTTGCAAACGCTCCGCATCCCGGATGTCCGGAGTGACGACGCGACCATCGGGCATCCAGATCGCCGGTGGCGATGGAATGCCGATCGTCGACCCCCCTTTGAGAGTCGGGACCGCATTCACGGCCCATCCAAGACCCCTGACTCCTTCCGTCCAATAGAAACCACAAGCGACCGGATGGCCGTTCAACCGCATTTCGGGTTGGGCGCCAGCTTCGTCCGCGAAGAGCACGTGACGCGGATCGCCTACGAGACTGGCGAGTAGATAGACACGGCGACGGCGTTGCGGCAGCCCGAACGCACGCGAGTCCACGACACGATAGGCCCACCGATAGCCCAGCTCCTCCAGACGCTCGGTGATGACGTTCATCGCTTCTCCACGTCCGAGTTGCAGCATGAAGGGCACGTTCTCGAGCAACACCCAAGGAGTCTTGTGAGCTTCGATGAGCCGAAACACCTCACCGACGAGCCCGGATCGCGAGCCGGCCAAGCCCTTGGTGGTTCCCGCTTGCGACAGGTCCTGGCAAGGGAACCCTGCGACGACGAGCGTCGTCTCCGCTGGAAGGCCCCTCAACGTACATACGTCGTCATGGAGCAGCACGTCACGAAAGCGATCCGCGAGGACGGCCATCGCGGCCGGCTCGTTTTCGCAGAACAGGATCGCGCGATGTCCGGCAGCGGCAAGGCCACGTTCGACCCCTCCGATGCCTGCGAACAATCCGGTAACGGTGTGCACGTTCCCGACCGGCGCCGTTCCAATCCGTCGCTGCCGCGACGGAGCCAGATCGAGTTCGATCTGCCCTTGGGAGTCGAACACGTGCTCGGACTCGAAATCAGCGGCGCGGTTCATTGTTCGCTCCCGCCTGCTCGAGGAGAGGCCATTGCTCCGCCAGATAGCGCTCGGCCGCCTCCCGCACGACCCAAGCGACCGACACGCGCTTCGCGCTGGCGATTCGTTCCAGTTCGGCGTAGACCCCGGACGGAAAACTCACCGACGCCCGGGTGACATCTGCGGTTCCGATTCGCGGTTTGGCGATCGTCCTGATTCGCTCCATCGGCGTCGCCCTCGGCTCTTTCGCACCACTTTACACCAATGTGGTGCAGGATCGCCACCCGATTGACGCATCAACGATTGTGTCTATATGACGCGCAAATCTGACGCACCATCCGCGAGTAGTTGATCGGGCTGTCCGACCCTGGCGCAGCCGGGCCGGTCGAGAGCACGACCGGCGACCCGTCGTTCCTGCACTCGATCGCCAAGGCGCCCACTGCGTCATATCCCAGCAACCCGTGATGGTCCCGGCACAAGGGAATCGCCGTCTTCAGCATCTCCATCACCGCCTCCGCTGCAGCGGGTTGCTTCATGGAGTTGGTCTTCTCGCCCGAGCGAAAGCTCTCGGCGGTGTTGACTAATGTGTAGGAGATCACGGTGCAATGCGGCGCCGCGCGCTTTGCCAAATAGCCGGTCGCCAGAATCTCGGCATGAAGGCGAGGGAGCGCCTTCACATGTTCGGTCATGCAGGCCTTCGCCTCGACCGCGACTGCGACCTCCGAAACGTCTTCCTCGGACTCTTCGAAGACGAGCGCCAAGGCATCGAGCTGCTTCCGCTCATCGTCGGTCAGATCGACCCCGTATCCGAGCCCGACTTCGAGAAATGTCCTGCGGCCCTCAGGGCCTCGATTCGGCGGAACACGTGTCAACACCAGATCGAGTGTCTTGTTGATCGGCCCGACCATCAAGTGATTGATGGCGAAACCGATTCGCCCCATCCTGGCGTCCTCCAGAAGGATGTCGCATTCGAGCAGGCAATCCATCAACAGGGTCCAGCAGGCAATCTTGGAGTGAACGTCGCTGCGTGAATGGTATTGCCAAGCTTCGCCTCCCTTTCCGCGCTTCGTCGGTACACTCAAGCATCGAACCATCACGTTCGGGCCGAACATTATCCCCCCTGGCGAAGCTACGCATGTCCCGGCGCGCGGCAGTAGCGACAGCTTCGATCCGTGGCAATTTGCGCACGACGACGCGGTAAAGCGGATTCTATTACTGATTGCACGGTAATCGAGGGTAGATACGCGGCAGCACCGTACTGCCGTTCGCGCGCATGACGACCGGCGACCGCGCATTCTGGCTGCTCGGCCCGGCAACCTACGTCAGCCACGAGGGCGAACGACCGATGGCGATCACCTGGAAACTCGCCGAGCCGCTGTCCGGCGACCTGTTCGCGCGGTTCGCGGCGGCGGTGGCCTAGGTCCCGCGACGGCAAGGGACCCGTCGAAGCCGGAGTGCCGGGATCGCCGCAGCGGCGGGCTCCGCTCCGGTCCCGCCGGTTCAGTCCTCCTGCTGCTTCTTGAAGGTCGCTCGCAGCCGTGGAGACACGACGTCGACCTGGCGGTTCCTCTGGGCGTAGGCGCGCTCCCCCTCCGGCAGCTGGCAGTTGCGCGACAGCGTCGTGGCATCGTCGGGGCTCTGTGCAGTAACGTCCTGCAGGTTGACGACGACGGCGAGCGTATCGCCGAGCGGTTCGAGCGCGGCGCAGATGCGATCGATCATCCTCATCGTCCGATGCCGTTGCCCGTCGACCATGACGACGAAGTTCTCGCGGTCGAGCCACAGCGAGCTGCGCACGCCGGCGACCGACCTCATCGCGAGGCGTGCGGCCTCGCGGTCGACCGGCCGGGAGGCATCCGGCAGGTTGCCGGCCCGTCGCAGGTAGGCCCTGACCGGTTCCTCCACGGTATGCGGATCGACCATGGCGCGATGGGAGGCGCGGTTCCGCGGTGCGACGACCATCGACACGAACGCGGCCGCGGCAACGATCGTCACCAGCATCGGCAACAGCTTGGCCAGCACCAGCCACCACGTGATGCGCTGCCGCCGGAGCCGGCGATGCAGGAACGCGTCCAGCCAATCCACCGACACCGCCATCGGCCTCTCCTCGCGTTCCAGGCGATCCAGGTCGATCCACGTGCGCACTTCGGCGCCATCGACGAGTCGCAGGCGTGGCTCCCTGCTCGCCGCCTCGAGCGCCGCGTGCGTGTACTCGCCGCAGGTGACGACCATCGCGCCGGTCGCGCGTTCGGTCGCCATCACGCCGATGAGCTCATGCACGACATTGTGCGGGACCTGCATCGCGGTCCAGCGCTTGCACTGAACGAGGACGTACTCGCCGGCGCGGCGCAGCTTGAGGTCGATGCCGCCGTCGTAGCTGCGGCCGGTGTGGCCGGCACCTGCGTGCTCGACGCTCCAGCCTTGCGAGCGGAAGTAGCCGGCGACCAGCGATTCGAAGCGCGTCGGATCCACGCGCGACAGCACGTCGTCCCAGCGATGCCGGTTTCCCTTCAGTGCCATGGCGAACCCGGCGCCGGCGCAAGGCACCTCTGTACGTCGACCATGGCCGCCACCACGGGCGACGTCCGAACGTCCATCTTCGCCCCCTGTGGCGTCGACCGGTGTAGTAGGCAACAAGTGGACGCGGCGTTCAAGCCGGATGCAGCGCGACGGCAGGCGCTGCGTCGACTGCGCGCTGCATCGGCGCCGGCCGGGCCGGGCTCGCACCGCGGGCTGCGGCGAAAGCCGCGACCGGCGCCCTCGCGTACGTCCAGGCAGTTCGATGCCGTGCATTTCGCATTCGCGCCCGCGACGCTCCGGGGAACAGCGCGGGTGACGAACGGAGCCGGAGTGCGTGTGCGGCACGCGCTCCGGCTCCGGCATCGTCTACGGTTGGCGCGACTTCTCGAGCTTGAAGCGTTCCCACGCGCCGAGCATGCCGGCGAACTCCGCCACCGGCACGCAATCGCCGCGGCACGCGGTCTTCGCCGCGATCTTCGCATCGAGTTCCTCGAGCTGTGGGTCGCCATCACCCGGCGCGGCCGACCCGCGCACGAGTTCCGGATCCCACAGCAGGCGCGCCATGAAGGCGGGCGAGCCGTTGCCCGTCGGGGTCTGGCTGCTCGGCAGCACCCAGCTGGCGCCGAAGCCGCGGCGATCTTCGATGCTGAGCTGGTACCAGTGGTTGAAGTTGCTGCTCCGGCGCGTCGCGATGATCAGCACCGCGTTGAGTTCGGGCACGTAACGGCCGAGGGCGATGCCGTCATTCACGCCGTCGATGTTGCCGGCCGCGTAGAGGATGCCGTCGTCGACGAAGGGTTCACCGAAGACGAGCCAGTCGCCGCCGGGCACGCCGGCCACGTTGTAGTTGGCCACCCATTCGCCATAGAGCATGTCCGTCGCCGAGCCGAACGCGTAGTTGAACTTCTTGATCTGGATCGATCCGGCCGGCGTCGAGATGGTCGCCTCGACGTTGTTGTGGAACTGGATCGTCATGCTGCCGGCGGCGCCACTGTGGACCTGTGGCTGGTTCGCCGGGCAGCCGAAGCACTGCCCGTTCGAGTAGCTGTCATAGCTGCTCTGGAACCGGCCGGTGTCATGGTTGTAGATGCCCGAGGACAGGTACCAGATCGGCGCACCGTTCGACGTGTAGACGAAGGTCGTCACCGTCATGATGTTGCCCTGGAGGTCGATGTTGAATCCGCGCCCGCCGTCCCCGGCGCGGGCCCACAGGCCGGTCGCCGGCCCCCCGAGCGTCGGACCGCCCAGGGCCGACGCCGCATCCAGATGGAAAAGGAAGATGGCTGCTGCAGCAAACACGCATCGCTTGATCATTGGAATCCCTCCCTCGTTGAAGAGTGCTTCGTCGGAAGCGTTGACCTTCACCCCACGTTCGAACGCAGCGTGCAGTCCGTGCAGGCCGCCGGTGCTCGCGCATGCGAGGCCCGGCTCGATGCCCGCAGGCTGCGCCCAAGACCTCCAATCGTAAAATCGCGCCGCTGGGTGCCAGCGACCGGTCGTCGCGGCGGCCGTGCCGTGCGGCGTGAGGCACGCTCGCCACGCCGGTGCCACCTGCGGGGTCGCCCTTGCGGCAGGCACGTTCGCACGGCGGCGCAAGGGCGCGGTCGATGCCGCTCGGGAAACGTGTGGATCCCCATCTCCGCCCCCTCTGGCGTCGACGGGTGTAGTGGGCGACAAATGGAGTCCGCAATCAAGCCGTCGAGACGGTGCTGCGGTGCCGCATCGCGGGCCGGCCGATGCGCGACGGTGGAACCGTTCGCATTCGCGCCTGCGGCTCCCACAAAAGAGAGTTCGTGAGGCTGCAGGAGCGGCGACCGCCGCAACCGTGGCAGACGGTCAGAGCGACAGGCCGGGATCGCCCTCGAGCACGGTCAGGCGCATCTGCGGGCGCTCGCCGGGTTGCCAGAGCGGAACCTCGTGGCGGACGCGGTAGCGCAGCGGGCCGCCGTCGGGGGTTTGGCTGCGCTCGATCGGACGCGGGATGCAGACGAAGTCGGTGATCATCGTCGCCGCGTCGACGCGCACGGTCGCGTAGCCGTGGCCGCCCATGTCGACGAAGCCGAGATGCGGCGCGAGTTCGGGGTCGCGAACCGCGCGCGCCTTCTGCAGGTCGCCGCTGCGCGCGTACTCGAGCGCGGAGCGCACGCCATGGCGGAACAGCAGGTTCACGGTCGGCTGCACCGGCCCGTCGCCGGGGTTGGCGACGTACAGCGGCCGCAGCGGATCGTCCTTCCTGCGCCGGTGTTCGCTCGCCTCGAGCATGCCGGGCGAGGTGATCGAGCCCCCGACGAAGGTGACGCCCACCGGCTCGAACGCCGCGGGTGGCAGCGTCTTCGCCGCGTAGCCGGACCAGAAACTGTGCCGGTCGCCGGAGACGATCGCGAAGCCGGTGATGCCGGCCTCGCGCACGGTATCGAAGATCTGGGCGCGCTCGTGGTAGGCGCCGCCCCAGTCGCTGGTCGCCATCAGCGCATAGCCTTCGCCGGTCCAGGTGGCGAGTTCGGGCGGCAGGTGTTGCGGGTCGACGCGCCAGTCCGGCGTGCCGAGAGAATTGCCCCAGATCTTCCAGGTCGCCTGCGCGCCGCGCAGGCGTTCGAGGAACCACGCCTTCTGCTTCGCGCCGAGCAGGGTCTGCGCGGCCTCCTTCGCGCGGTAGTTCGCCACGCGCTGGCCGCGGAACGCGAGTTCGGCCGGCGGATGGCCGCCGGCGTAATCGCGGCCGGCGTCGATCTGCATCGCGAGTTCCTCCGGCACCCAGCCGAGCGTGTCGCCCTCGAACAGCGGTCTGATCTCGTCGTGCGAACCGGGGTCGCGCGAACGGAAGCTGTGCTGGTCGGTGACGAAGAGGTCGATGTGCCGACCCCAACGCAGCGCGCGATACACGATGAGGCTGTTGATCGCGGCGAGGTTGTTCGGTTCAAGGCCGAGGCCGTCGTCGTCGAACTCGGTGACGAGCGTGTCGACGACCGACGGCGCATCGAACGCATCGAGGCTCGCGCCCGGCGCCGCGACGCGCGCGGGCTGGTATTCGAACCAGGCCTGGTTCGCCGCCACCTTGAGCGTCTGCGCCGGCACCCAGCCCTCGCCGAATTCCTGGATCGACTGCCATCCCTGCCACGAATACTCGTGGTTGTCCCACACCGCGACGAACGGCCAGCGTGCGCGCGCGTCCTGCAGGTCGGGGTCCTGCAGGTAGGCGTGGTAGAGCGCGCGGTAGTCGGCGAGCGACGCGGGCACCCAGAAGCGATTGTTCGCGACCGTCTTGCCGTCCGGGAAGCGGATCGGGAACGTGACGCGGCGGTCGAAGCGCCGTCCGTCCTTGACCTGGTCGGGGTACTGCACGACTTCGTAGACGAAATCGCCGAGGTGCAGCACGAAGCCGATCCGTTCTTCCGGCGCCGCGCGCTCGTCTTCCCAGATCATGCGCCGGTACGCGTTCAACGCACCTTCGCAGATCGTCTGGCAACTGACGAAGGCGAAGCGCGCGGGCCGCGCGTCATCCGGCGCCGGTGCGGTCCGCGTGCGGCCGATGCGGCTGCCGTTGCCCTCCTCGTCGACGAAGCGATACCAGTATTCACGCGCGGGCTGCAGCCGGCCGACGAGCACGCGGCAGGTCCAGTCCGACTCGACCGAGACGCGCGCGCTCGTCGTCGCGACGACCTTCGTGAATGCCGCATCCTCGGCGACCTCGACCAGCAGGTTCGCGCTGCCGCGCGCATCGGCATACGGCCGCCGGGTCCACAGCAGCACGCTGTTCTCGTCCGGGTCGCCGGAAGCGACGCCCTGCGGATACCGGTCGCGGCGTTCGCGCCAGCCGCTCGACGAACGTCGCACCGGGCTGCAACCCAGGGCGAGCGCCGCGCCGAGCGCGACGGACAACTGGAGGAATTCGCGGCGGTCCATGGTCGGCATGAGATGCCCTCCCCTGGCGGAATCGATGCCGCCGAACGCTAGACCGGATCGCGGGTCGGGGAGTGTGCCGGAAGTACCGCGCCCGAAGCGCATGTAGACGGCCCATACGATGCGCTCCCGCCGGGCCACATCGCGCCGCGCGCCGCCCCTTTCCCCTCGCCTGCTTGCGCGAGAGGGCCAGGCCTGGGGACTCTGGACCGCAGCGGCGCAGGCGCGCGCCTGCCGCGATCGGCTCGTCGCATCCACGCCGGCGACGGGCGCAGGCGACGGCGCCCGCTTGCCGCCCGCAGGCGTGTCGAATTCCGGCCTTCCCGTTCGTCGTGCCTACGAGCGCGCGGACGACGGCTCCGCACCACGACAGGGGGATCGACGTGACCCGGAAGACCGAACCCGCGACCAGGTCCGCCCCGCGCAAGACCGCCGAGGCGTCGGCACGACCCGTCGCTACCGCGACGCGGCTGCCCGAATCGATGAACGGCAAGGCCAGCCCCGCGAAAGCCGCGGTCGGCGACGCACCGGTCTTAGCCTACATCGCGAGCCTGCCGCAGCCGCAGCGCGGCATCGCCGAACGGATCGACGCGCTCGCCGCGCGCACCCTGCCCGGCCTCGAGCGCAGCGTGAAATGGGGCATGGCCTACTACGGCGTCGGCGACGGCTGGTGCTTCTGCTGCGGCGCGTTCGCGACCCACGTCAAGCTCATGTTCGTCAACGGCGTGACGCTCGACCCGGTGCCGCCGGTGACGCCCGTCGCGATGGGCAAGGCGACGCGCGGCGTCGAACTCGCCCGCGCCGACGACATCGACGAAGTCCAGGTCGCGGCGTGGATGACGCAGATCGCGGCGAAGCCGGGTGTCGGCCAGCGTCCGCGGAAGAAGTGAACCGCGCGCACCGGGCGCGTCGGCGACGAGGCCCGGTGGCACGCTCCCACGCGGCTCGCGTTCGCCAGCCATCGACCCGGCACCGGTGGCGCGTCAGCGCATGTCGAGCGCGTGATGGATCAACACCACGCATTGCGACGCGAACAGCATCGTCGGACCGAGCGACAGCCTGCGCGCGCCGAGCCGGTCGAGGGTGTGGAAGCTGTTCTTCGGCATCGGGACGTGATCGGTCAGCAGGAAGCAGGGGTTGGCGTCGAACACCTGTTCGCCGATCGGCGTGCCCTTGCGGTCCATCACGTACAGCACGTGGTCGGCCGCGAGCTCCTGCACGATGCGCTCGAAGCTGGTCGTGCGCACGGTCACGCCGGACGCCACCGGGCGCACCTCGTCCTTGCCCATGCCGGCCGACGCATCGAGCGCGCGCGCGACCATGCCGAGCAGCGCCCGCTCGTCGAAACCGCCGATCGCATCCATCGAGGCTGCCTCGAAGCGGATCGTGCGCGAATAGTCCTGCGTGCTTTCGAGCACCAGCAACACGGCGACGTCGACCCGGTGCGATTGCGCCACGAAGATCGCGTTCATCAGCGTGTGCGCGAGGATCTCCGTGTGCGCATCGCCGCCGACGCCGGCAAGCAGCCTGCGGCTGTCGGTGGGTGCCGCGCGTGCGCGCAGGACGAAGGTTCGCATGGGGTGGACTTCCGGGCGCCGGCGCGCGCCGGGGGACCCGCGACGCTACCGGACGCGGCGAGGAATACCAAGCCGGCGCGCGGAACCGCGGTCGATGGCCCGAGGCGCTCGCCGTTCGCCGCGAGGATGAGGGGCCATCGGCCAGGCCGCTTCGCCGGCGCCGGCAGGCACGGCGACCGGGCGACGACGTGCCTGGCGCTGGCTGCGATGCGGCGCCGAGGTTCGACTCGGCGGCGTGGGCTCCGATGACCGCTCAGGCGTCCCAGCGCGTCGGGGCGAAGCGGTTCAAGGCCCGGTGCAGCAACGAGATCAACACCAGCATGAGGGCGATCGCGACCACCACCGACACGCCGCGGTAGAGCGAGTTGCCGACCATGTCGTCGGCGGGCGTGAGCAGGCCGAACAGGATCGCCAGTGCCGTCACCGCGGCGAAGCCTTCGAGGGAGCCATTCTTCTCGCGGGCGTGAGCGGCGCTGAACCACAGCAGGCCGACGAGCAGCACCGCGGCGGTCAGCGGCCAGAAGCCCGAGTGGTAGGCGATCGCGACCTGCACCAGCACCGCATGGATCGAGCCGATGACCGAACCGACCAGCCGCGTTCGACCGGCACTCCAGATGCCCTCGTGCGTGAGTCCGAGCAGGATGAGCACGGTCGCCATCTGTGCGCTCAGCGAGTCGCTCAGATCCACCGCCTGGAAGAACGCGAACGAGGCGGTCGCCGCGAGCGCTCCGAGCAGGATCAGGTGGCGACGCTGCGGCGTCGTGCGTGCGGGTGGCACGCGCGGCGCGCGCGGCTCCACGTCCGGAAAAAGCGCGAAGGACACGATGTAGAGCGCGACGCTGACGCTGACGGAGCCTGCGATCGCCCAGAACAGCGGCTGCCAGGCCATCTGCGGGTGGCTTCCGAAATGGAGCAGGCCACTGCTGATCGCCAGCGACACGCCGCCATACATGAACAGCTTGCGCGGCCCCGTCATCAGCGTGAAGCAGAACATCGCGAACCCGAGGTACACGACCGTCATCGCGACCGGATGGGCGGAGAACACAGCGATCATCAGGCCGGCAGCGACCATCGCCGTCGGCGCGCTGGTCAGGAACTGCAGCGCGACGTGCCGGTCGCAGGCCGGCGACAGGCCGAGCAGGACCAGCGGGTAGACCGCGTAGTAGAGCGCATACGGCAAGCCCAGCAGGGTCGCCAGCGCCCAGCCGACGAAGCCGCCGAAGGCCATGCGGCTGGCCTGGCGCCAGTCGTTCGGGCCGAGCATCGGTGCGGGACTAGTAGACATAGTGCAGGAGAGCGAGCAGGCGGATCTGTGCCGCGGCGACCACGCGCGCGAGGACGGTGTCGTTCGGCACGAGCTGCACCGTCGCACGCGCGCCGCTGACGAGGCTCGGCGGAGCATCCAGTTCCACGTTCACGCGCACGCGCTGCGCGCGGCGGATCCAGCGGTCGGTCTCGACGGTCTCGACGAGGCTTCCGTCGGGGTTGACCTGTCCACGCGCGACCCCGGCGTCGATCGACACGACGCGTCCGCGGAACACGCGCCCGGGCATCGCATCGAGGCTCACGATCGCAGGGTCGCCGACCCGGACCCGGCGCAGTGCCTTCTCGCGGAAGTCGGCGGCGATCGTCGGCTTGAGGCCGACCAGCGCCAGCACGGGCGTGCCGGGCGCGACGTAGTGGCCGGGTCGCAGCCGCATGTTGGCGACGACGCCGTCTTCTGCCGCGACGACATGGGTCAGCGCGAGGTCGCGTTGCGCGATGGCGAGGTTGTTCTGCGCCACGCGCAGGTCGAGGTTGTTCGATCCCGTCTCGCCGCGCAGCACCTGGGTCGCGCGCAGCCGCGCCTCGGCCATGCGCAGCGCAGCGCGACTTTCGTCGCGCCTGGACTCCGCGGCCTCGGCGAGGCTGACGGACACGGCGTGCTGCCGGCTCAGCGCGACCTGGCGATTCGCCTGGCGCGCGGCATCGTCGGCGACGGCCTTCGCGCTCGCGACGGCAGCGCGCGCCGCCGCGATGTCGGCATCGCGTTGCCGGATCGTGCGTTCGACCTCCTCCAGTGCCAGGCGGGCCGACTTCTCGGCGAGCGCGTAGCGCGTCGGGTCGATCTCGAACAGCACCTGCCCGGCCTTGACCGACTCGCCATCGGCCACGTGGACGCGGACCACGGTGCCGGCGACTTCCGGCGCGATGCGCGTGGTGTCGTACAGGACCCGGGCTTCGGGTGTCACGGGAATGAACAGGTCGGCGAGGACCACCTACAGCAGGAGCACGGCGCTGACGGCCGCAGCCAGCTGGACGCTGCGACGGAATCGCTGCTCGGGAGTCATTGCAGTGGGTGCGGATGGAGTGGCCATGATCGAACTCGGTGTTCGCGTGGATCTGGCCCTCCTTGTGGTGGTCGGCCGCGGAACCTTGTAGGGGACGCGGGAGCAAGCTAGCCTTCCGCGCAGTGGAAGGCTAGCTGCATGACCGACGCGTTCAACGACCTTCGGCTGTTCGCGCGCATCGCCGCGGCCGGCAGCCTCTCGGAAGCGGCCCGGCGCACACAGAGTTCATTGCCGGCGGTGAGCCGCCGGCTCGCGGCGCTGGAACAGCGGCTCGGCGTCCGCCTGATCGAACGCGGGCCGCGCCGCTTCACGCTGACCGAAGAAGGCAGCTACCTGCTCGAGCGCGCCGAGGCGATCCTGCTCGAACTCGACCGCACCGAATCCGAACTCATGGAGCGCGGGCGCCATCCACGCGGGCACCTGCGCGTCTGCGTGCCACTGGAAATCGGCCGCAACCGCGTCGCGCCGCTGGCCGCGGAGTTCACCGCGCGGTATCCCGGCATCAGCCTCGAACTCGTCCTGAACGACGCTCACATCGACATTCTCGAACAGGAAGTCGACATTGGACTGCTGCTCGATGAACCCAGCGACGGCAGCCTGGTCACGCGCACCCTGCTGCGCAGCCAGCGCGTCACCGTCGTCTCGCCCGGGTACCTGGATTGCCATCCCCCGCTCCGCCGTCCGGCCGACCTCCTGCAGCACGATTGCGCGCGCCTCGTGCGCGGACGACGCGTGTTCGATCGCTGGATGTACCGCGAGGACGGCCGCGTGCGCGAAGTTCGCGTCACCGGTTCCCTGCTCTCGAACAATGCCGAGGTCGTCCATGCCTGGGCCGTGGCCGGTCGTGCCGTCGCCTACAAGGCCCTGTGGGACGTCGAGGACGACATCAAGGCGGGTCGCCTGGTGCGTCCGCTCGAAGCGTTCGAGTGCGACCCGATCAACCTCTACGCGGTCTACATGCCGCGCACGCGGCTGCCGCAGCGGATGCGGCTGTTCCTCGACTTCATCGCCGAGAAGCTCCAGGCCGAGGCGTGACCGGAGCACGGCGCGGAGCGGATCGCAGTGCCGGCCGCCTGCCACCGCGGCGCTTCGGGCATCGAACGCATGCGCGCCCCGATCGCCGCAACGCTCAGGGGCGGCAGGGTCGTTTCCATCGCCGCCCCCAATCCGGGCCCTGAGACTTTCAGGCCGGCCACGCTTCGCATCCCCATTCCAGAACCGCGTCGAACCGTTCCCTATGTTCCCTATGCCGAGAACTGGAAAGCGGATTCCGCAAGGGGGCCGTTGCTCAATCCGTCCCATCCTACACATGTGCACTTCACGCGAAGACATGCTACAACGCCCCTGCACCAGGTCGCATCCCACAGGGGGAGGTGGAGACATGCTGCGTCGCTTGGCCATGTTGCTCATGACGGCGTGTTGCGGATGCAGCACGGTCGCGGTCTACAAGCAGGTGGGTAGTCGCAACGAGAGGCAGCCCGGAATACCGTTCTACGTAAAGCGGCTCGTCGTCGTCCAGACCACCAAGCGGCGCATCGACGAAGCCAGGATCCGCTTCGTGCTGAAGGATCCGTCGGCGCAGAAGGATGCAAGCTTCCTGCTGTCGGGGCCGATTGCGGTACCACTGAACGCATGCAGCGAGGAGGCGATTCGGTCCGCGCGGGACGCCATCCTGAAGACAGGAAGCGACCGGCTCGAAAATCTCGAAACCGCCATTCGCAAGCATCAGGCCGAGATCGAGAAGTGCGCAAATCAGCCCGCGCGCCAGGTCGTCGTTGCCAACTCGTGGAAGGTGACGACGGTCGTCGACCCCACCCCGTACTACCTCTCACCGAAACGGCCGGTCATAGGGTCTACGACGGTGTCGGCGGAACTCGCCAGCGATGGAACCCTGACGAAAGCGAGCGTGGCCGTACAGGATGACACGCTTTCGACGCTGGTTCCGCTGCTGCCGGTGACGAAGTATTTCGAACGCGTCCTCGGTTTGGATCCAGTCGCCGACAAGGAGCTGATCGCGCTATCGAACGAAGGCGCTAAGGGGATTGCTTCCGGACGAAGCAGGACGGGACTGAAGTTGTCCATGGAGGTTTCGCTCCAGCCAACCGTGTATACGCTCCAGAAGCAGCATGACTACAGCGACCGTAGTGGGGCCTCGTGCAGGCCTCCGCTGAGCCTCCTTGCTGCGGCCGACGGAAGGCTGGAACCGCCCAACGATGTTCAACTGGTATCCGTCGAAAGCAGCCCAACACCCAAGAAGGGTGACGAGAACGCGTACCTGGTTTCCGGGAGCATCACGCCACCGTCGGGCACCGCTGAAGAGGGCCAGTAGGTCAACGAGACGACGGTGGCGGAAGCGAGCCGGGCCGGCGCGAGCCGCGCACGCTTCATCGGCTCAGGCCTGACCTGACGCGACCGCGTCGCCGAGGCGCGGATACAGCGCCCGGAAGCCGAGGTCGTCGCGCAGGCGGCGACCGTCCAGCACCGCGGCGAACGCACGTGCGCGCTCCGGATCGCTGCCGTCGGGCGGCGCGTGGCCGACCGAGGCGAACAGCGTCGCCAGGTCCGGCGCATCCTCGTCGGTCACGTTGTAGATGCGGTGCGTCGGCGACGGCGCCGCCAGCAGCCTCGCCACGGCCTGCGCCACGTCCACGTGGTGCGCGATGGACATGCGCTGCGCCGCCGGAAACGTCCGCATCAGCGGCACCGCTTCCTCGATATGCGGATCGCCGTCGCCGTAGACGAACGGCAGGCGCAGGATGCGCACGTCGAGGCCCCCGGTCGCCAGCAGCATCCGCTCGGCCTCGAGCTTCGTCTGCGGATAGGCATCGACGGGTGCGCAGGCGTCGTCTTCGCGTGCGGCAACGCCGCCATTGGGCCCGTACACGAGGCCCGTGCTGGTGAACACGAAGCGTCCGACGCCGCTTTCGAGTGCCGCAAGCGCGAGGTGCCGCGTGCCCTCGTGGTTGACCGCCTGCGCCTGCTCCGGCGTGGCGCCGCGGAAGAATGCCGCGCAATGCACCACGGCATCGATGCCCTGCAGGGCCGCACGCAGCGTGCGCGGCTGCATCAGGTCGCCCACGACGAGCGTGATGCCGTGGTCGGCGAGCCACGCTGCCCGCGCCTCGTCGCGCACCAGCGCGCGCACCCCATGTCCTGCCTGCGCCAGGCGCCTGGCGAGCCTGCTTCCCACTTTTCCGGTCGCGCCGGTCAATAGAATGTCCATGCGACGCACGATATCCGCGGCCGCCGGTGGCGGATTGGAGAAAACGGCCATGCGCTGCCCGGTTGCGGGCCGGTCGCAGCGGTGACCACAATGGACGCATGCACGCCGCCCTCGCCGTTCGCCCAGCGATGCCTGACCGCGCGACGGGTCCCGTGCTCGCGAGCACGGTGCAGCATTTCGAGCGTGATACGCAGCGCGTCGCGATCCCGCAGGTGGAGGTGCAGGTGGTCGCGCGCTTCGGGCCTTCGATCGACGGCGGCGTCGACGTCCACGCCCTCGGTCCACTTACGCGCGTGCATCGCAAGTTCGTCCGCGGCGGACAACGCGCCGTGCGGCTCCGCTTGCGGCCGGGCACGACGGAAGCGGCGCTCGGAGTCCCTGCGCCGGCGTTGGGCGACCACCCGGTCGCGCTCGACGCGTTGTGGGGCGACACGAATGCCCTGCGCCTGCGCGAGCGCCTGTCCGGCGCGATCGACGGCGAGCACGCCGCCGCGATGCTGCACACGGCGCTGGCGGAACGCACGGGGCGGACTGCGGTTTCCGCCGCCCCGCTGGTCTTCCTCGACGCGGCACTCGGGAAACTCGAGGCCGCCAGCGTCGGCGCCGTCGCACGCGAACTCGGCCTCAGCGAACGCCACCTGCGCCGCGTGCTGCGTCATGCGCTCGGCATCGGCCCCAAGACCTATGCGCGACTGAAACGCTTCGAGACCGCAATCCGCCTGGCACAGCGCAGCGACGCCCCGGCGTGGTCCGCGATCGCGGCCGACGCGGGCTACTACGACCAGGCGCACCTGATCGCGGACTTCCACGCGATCGCGGGTTGCACGCCAGGTCGGATGCTGGCGGAACTGCGTGGGGTCCTGGGGCCCGGCTCACGTCCGACGTCCGCCTGAAACCGGACGCCGACATCGACGTGCCGCCGCCGAGGGCGGCCGCCATGCACCCGCGCTGCGTCAACCGTCGCTCGGCCAGCGCGCCGGCTCTCCCGGCGGTGCGCCGGCGGCGATGTTCCAGGCGTTCACCGTGCCGTCTTCGAGCGACACGCTGGCGAGGTGCGGGACGCGCGAGCGGACTTCGAGCTGTTCGGATGCGAGCAGGCCGTGGACGACGAGGTGCTGGCCGATGCGCCAGGTCAGGACCGGCAGGTCGGTGCCGCCGTCGCTGATCGGGAGTTCGGCCTGCCAGCGCGGTTCGAGATTCGCGCCGAGGCGCGAGAGCACGAGCCGTCCGGCGTCGTCGACGCGGGTGCGGTGCCAGACCAGCAGGTCGCCGTTGCCCGGGTCCATCGCCGCATCGGTGGACGGGTCGCGCACGAAGCGGCCGCGCAGCAGCACGGGCGACTCGGGAACCGGATCGATCGCGGTGATGCGGACGATGGTCTCGTCGAAGTGCTTGGCCGCGCCGAGGCGCACGCGCCGGAACGTGCGCCGGGCCAGTCCGCCCTCGTCGACGACCGCATGCGGAAACTCGGCATACGTGCCGAAGCGGTCTTCGCTTGCGGTGGCGGCTTCCTTGTCCGTGTACAGGGCCAGCCACTCGCGCTCGCCGCGCGGCCGGTGCCGCACCATTGGCACGGGCGGGCGCATCGGCACGATCTTCGGCATGCCATTGGGCTTCCGCTCTGGCGGCTTTTCCGTCGACGGCGGCACGTAGTCCTCGATCGTGAAATCGTGGCCGGCGAGGCGCACCGTCAGCCCATCGGCGAGCGTCGCGACCAGGCCGCGGTCGAAACGCCAGAAGCGCGCTTCGGACGGCAGCAGGCCGGCGAGCGCCGGGTTGGCGCGGATGATCGACGCGCGGTCGTGCCTGCGCGCGCCGGTGTCGGCGTCGAGCGCGTACGGGTGCTCGTCGACGAGCAGCCAGACCAGCCCGCCGTCCTGGCCGAGCAGGCGCCCTTCGACCGCCGAACCGACCACGCGCGAAGGTTTGCGCTGCAGCGGCTGCAAGTCGGGATCGCCGTAGGTGACCACGCGCCGTGTCCAGACCGGACGCATGCGGACCGGATCGAAGGCCTGCACCTCGAAGTGGTAGTAGGTGTCCTTGCGGAGGTAGCTGCTGTTGTTGCGGCCGCGCCCGCCGATGGTGACCGTTCGCTCCTCCGTCTGCCGGTGCAGCACCCAAAGCCGCTGCGCGTCTCCGGACTGCACCAGGCCGATGTGGCCCTGCGGCTGCGGTTCGCCGAACCAGGTGTGTTGGCAGCCCGACAGCACGCACAGCGACAGCAGGACCACGCAGGCCAGCACACGAACCCCCATGCTCTCCCTCCCGAGCGGCCATGACCCGACGCACCCGGGACTACGGGAAAACACGGCGTGGGAGGCCATTCCGAACCTGCCCGGCGCCATTTCCCGCACGCGGCACGCCGTGGACCGGATGACGACGTCCGTGCGCGGCTCCGGTCGCGCGCTCGCTATCATGGCGCCTGTACATCCGGACTCGGGGGCGTTGCATGTCGGTCGTCATCATCGTGCTGGTATTCCTGCTGGCGGTCGTCGCCAGCACCTATATCTCACGCCTGCTGCCGATCCCGGTGCCGCTGCCGCTGCTGCAGATCGCGATCGGTGCCACCCTGTCGGCCTTCGGCTTCGACGTCGCGTTCGACTCGCACCTGTTCCTGCTCCTGTTCATTCCGCCGCTGCTGTTCCTCGACGGCTGGCGCATCCCGAAGGGCGCGTTCTTCCAGGACTGGAAACCGATCCTGACCCTCGCGATCGGCCTGGTCGTGTTCACCGTGCTCGGCATGGGCTGGTTCATCCACTGGATCGTGCCGGTGATTCCGCTCGCGGCCGCGTTCGCGCTCGCGGCAATCCTTTCCCCGACCGACCCGGTCGCGGTCGGCGCGATGACCGCCACCGCGCCGATGCCTTCGCGCCTGCTGCACATCCTCGAAGGCGAGTCGCTGCTCAACGATGCCACCGGCCTGGTCTGCTTCACCTTCGCGGTCGCGGCGACGATGACCGGAACCTTCTCGCTCGCCGACGCCTCGCTGAGCTTCGTGCTCGTGGCCGGCGGCGGCGTCGCCGTCGGCGTGGTCGTGACCTGGCTGGTCGGCCGTGCCAACCGCCTGCTCGTGCGCCATGCCGGCGAGGATCCGGCGACGCAGATCCTGATCAGCCTGCTGATCCCGTTCGCGGCCTACCTCGGCGCCGAACACCTGCACGTGTCGGGCATCCTCGCCGCGGCGGTCGCCGGCATCGCGATGCACTACGGCGAACTCGCCGGCCGGCCGCACGCGCTGACGCGCATGCAGCGCAATGCGGTCTGGGACACGGTGCAGACGGCGCTCAACGGCATCATCTTCGTGCTGCTCGGCGAGCAGCTGCCGCGCATCCTGCGCGACCTGCCGGAGGTCGCGGCGTCCGTCGGCGCCCGGAGCGGCTGGCACCTGCTCGGCTACGTCGTGGCGATCACGCTCGGCCTCGGCCTGCTGCGCTTCCTCTGGGTCTGGACGGCGCTGCGCGTGGTGGTGTTCGGCGCGAAGCTGCGCGGCAGGCAGCGCACGATGCCGCGCACGCGCCTGCTCGCCGTCACGGCGGCCGCCGGCGTGCGCGGTGCGATCACGCTGGCCGGTATCCTGACCCTGCCGCTCCTGCTGCCCGACGGCAATGCCTTCCCGGCGCGCGAGGCGATGATCTTCTTCGCGATGGGCGTGATCCTGCTTTCCCTCATGATCGCGAGCCTGGCGCTTCCGGTGCTCACGCGCGGCCTCGGCGCCGACCTGCCGGAACCGAACCGCGGCGGCAGCGAACGCAATGCGCGCACCGCCAGCGCCGAAGCCGCGATCCGCTGCATCGAGCAGCAGCTCGCCACCGGCAAGGACGGGGACCGCGTCGCCGAACTGCGCGCCGAGGCCGGCGCCCACCTGCTCGACGTCTATCGCCGGCGCCTGCACTACGGCGACCCGAGCGGCGAGAACGCCGCCGACATCAAGGCGCTGGCGAAGGCGGAGCGCGAACTGCGCGTGCTCGCGCTGCGCGCCGAGCGCGACGAGATCTATCGCCTGCACCTCGGCAACAGCATCGACGACAGCCTGCACCAGCAACTCGTGCGCGAGATCGACCTCAAGGAAGCGGCGCTGATCAAGGGCAAGGGGCACTAGCCCGCGGCTTCGCGTTCACGTCCGGCCGCCACGACGTTGCTACGATCCGCCCATCCCGGGAGCGGCAGGTGCGAGGGACGGGTGTGCGCGGGAGCATGGCCTCCGGCCGCACGAACTTGCGTATCGGGTCGAAACAGGCTGGAGAAGACGCATGACCGCATCGATCACCAGGGGGATGTGCATCCTGTCGCTCGACCCTGTCGCCCGCGTCGGTCGGCCCCGGCTTCGCCCACGCGCGCTTCGCGATCAGGCATCCGAACACGGCCGCGGCTTTCTTCGCCTGGTCGCCGCGGCATGGCTGCTGGCGACACTCTTCGCGATCGTCCTGGCGCCACAACCGGCCCTGGCGCAAACCGGCCCGACGACCCTCGCCGGCAAGGTATGGCGCGACCTGGACCGCAATGGCATCCGCGAGAACGAGGAAGTCGCGCTGGGCGTCTCGGGCATCACCATGGAGTTGTGGAACCACGATGGCACCGAGCTCCTGTCCTCGACCCTGACCGATGCGAACGGCAACTATGCGCTCTCCACCTTCGTCGCGGGTGGGCGGAGCGTGCGGGTTCGCGTGGTCTACCTCTCGAGTGCCTTCACGCTGGCGCCGATGCACGCCACGGACAACGGGGCCATCGACAGTGATTTCAACGCCTCCGGGGAGTTCACCGGCTTCACCGACCTCATCATCGTGTTCCCCGGCGGAACGACCACCGCGATCGATGCCGGACTCGACCCGCTCGACATCGCCGTGGGCAATTTCACCTGGCTCGACGTCAATGCCAACGGCCTGCAGGATGCCGGTGAACCGGGCATGCCCGATGTCCAGGTCGAGATCTGGAGCTCGGACCGGACCGTACGCTACGACACGGCGACCTCATCGCCCAGCGGCGCCTACCAGGTTTCCGCGCCCGGCTACGGCAGCTATCGCCTGAAGTTCTCGCAGCCCGCCGGCACCACGTTCACCTCGCGTGATGTCGGGGCGAACGACCTGCTGGACAGTGACGTGATCGCCACAGGGGCCGACACGGGCTGGACGACCATCCTCGAACTCGCGCGCAACCTGATCTCCACCACGAGCGTCGATGCCGGCTACCAGGCGCCCCAGGCCGTCGATGCGCGCGTCGAGTACGAGAACGTCCCAGGCATCGTCTTTCCGGGCTCCACCGCCACCTGGACACTCCGGGTTCGCCACGCCTTCGGAGCCACCATCGGCACCGCCCGCATCGGCGTCAGCGCACCCGACGGTACCGGAACCCCGGCCTGGCAATGCACGCCATCCGGCGGCGCCACCTGCCCCTCCATGGGCACCGGCGTCATCGACCAGGTGCTCGCCCTGCCCGCCGGTTCGGCACTGCGCTACGACTTCAGCGCCGTCATCCTGCCCGGCCACCACCCCATGATTTCCCAGCTTGCGAGCGTCGACGTGCTCGGCGGCCAGATCGACTTCGTGCCCGCGAACAACGAAGCGCTGCTGTCGATGCGCAACGACCGGCTGTTCGCCGATGGCTTCGATCCGTAGGGGCGAAAACTGGGGTCAGAGTAGGTCGAACCCCAATGCCGGAGCAATGCTGTTGTCGTTCGCCGGATTCAGGACGGAGTCCCGGTACGCATGCTCGGCAATCAGAGCATGCGTCGTGATCTCATGAGCTCCTGCTGTTGAGGCGACGAACATCATCATCGCAGAGAAGGCAGGAGGCCAAGTACTTGCCTCTCATCTCCGTGTCCTCGTTCATCCGAACGTTCCTTGTAGGCCGTCCATCAGTGCATCAGCGGCCCCATCGCCCCAGCAATCAGAAGCCACAGCGCCACCATTCCTCCGGTGAGAAGGATCGGCAGGAGCCACAGCAGCCTCCTTGTCTCAGCGGCCATAAACAGACCACCGACACCGCATACGCCCAAGCTCGCGACAACAATCCGGATTACCCAGCCCTCTGCGTGCCGGGAGTAGGTGAGCAAGCCGGGGGCGAGCAGCCACAGCACAGCGACCACGATCACGATGGCCGTAGCCAGAATGACGATGGCACCCACGATGCGCAGCAGCTGCGATACCGGTCGATGGCTGTTTTCAGTATTCACGGCAACCCCCTTACGTTGAAATCTCACAGGCCCAGCATGGAGTGATTTGTGCTTACGCCGTGAGAGCAGCCCTCGCCACGCTCCCTTTGCGCGACTCAGTGCATGTGACCTATGGCAATCGCAGCGAAGATCTCTAGTTCAAGGAACCCGAGCGCAGCGCAGGCCACAGTTGCCAGCAGCCACCATCCGGACTCTAACCCGGGTTTTCGCAGGGAATGGAACCTGCCCTTCCTTGATGCAGTTCCTGCTGGCCGCGCTGGCGGACTGGTCATGGCCGGCATCGGCCTCGCGGGCAGCGCATCCGCCGGCATGGATGGCGATGGGGCACGGCCTGCCCCGCCGGGCTGACGCTGCTGGCCTACAGCGTGTTCAGCGAATCCGTGCCGACGTTCGCGACCGTCGCGCTGGTGCTGTTCGTCGTCGCCCCGGCGGGTGGCGCGGTGATGAGCCTCGTCTACAAGGGCATGATCGCCCGCTGCCAGCGTGGCTGGTGACCGTGCACGGCCTGCTGGCGGTGGCCGCGTTCCTGTCGTTGGCGGGAGCCGCGTACGGGGCGTAAGCCCGCACCCGGCGCGGCCGCGCACGGCGTCGTTGCGCGTCGTAACCCGACGCATCAGGCAGGAAGCCCGCTCGTGGGGTTCGTGGCTGCCCGTGACTCTTCCGCCCGGGCAAGCGGCCCCTTACCATCGCCGCATGGCTTCGACCTTCAAGCGCGCCGCGCGCACCTTCGGCTGGGTGCTGCTGCTGACCGGCATCCTGATGACCTACCAGGGCTGCACGCGCGCGGGCGGCGCGCTGGGCACGTGGATCACCGGCGAATCCGCCGACGGCGTGGTGACGGACATCCGCGAGTTCCGCGCCGGCACCTCGGCGTCGCGCACGCCGGCGCGTGCCACCTCCGTCATCACCTTCCGCACCGCCGACGACCGCGTGGTGACGTTCGAACATCCCGTGCAGAGCCTGCCGCCACCGTTCGCCAAGGGCGAGCGCGTGCGGGTCTATTACGACTCGGACGCACCGGAGAACGCCATCGCCCCGAGCGGGCTGGCGCTGATGACCTTCGGCTGGGGATTCGTCGCCGCGGCCGGGCTCGTCATCGTGCTCACCGGCGGCCTGATCCTGCTGATCGCGGCGCTGCCATGGGTGGCGAACAGGCGGAGCGCGTAGGAAAAACAACACCGCGGTAAGAGTGGAGTTGTTCGACTTCGTGTCCGCGAACAACGAAGCGTTCCTCTCGATGCGCAACGACCGGCTGTTCGCCGATGGGTTCGATCCGTAGGGCCCGACGTCCCCCCGCTTTGAGTAGCGGCCCGATCTAGAGTCCGGGCTTGATCGTAGCGGCTTTCGCCGCCAGTTGCTTTGCGTAAGCGGCGGGTGTCAGACCACCCAGTGCCTCCTTCGGTCGCTCCTCGTTGT